>Ga0136601_1000373_pt1 | contig 20237 bp, 22 predicted proteins | sample AntRauMFilla2699_FD_181020 | JGI IMG/M metagenome (GOLD analysis project Ga0136601, IMG submission 181020) | Saline lake microbial communities from Rauer Islands, Antarctica - Metagenome Filla 2 #699 | ecosystem: Environmental > Aquatic > Non-marine Saline and Alkaline > Saline | place...
TTCTAATGAGATATCGTGCGGAGTTGGCGATTTTTTATTTAAAAAAGTTTTTCTTTGTATGTCTCAAAAAAAATAGGATTCTGAGAATGAATATTTTCTGGGAGTTTGTTTTGTGTAAACCACGCAACTTCATCAAACTTATGAGGCTCTCCATTTGCAACTTTTTTTCTATCTACCAACACCTTAAAGTCGAGTGCTACCCACTGAGTTTTCTGTCCTTCATGTTCTCTAAATAAGTCTCGATATCCTAAAAATTCAAAGTCTAAAATATCTGTACAATATTCTTCTGTAATTTCTTTACGTAATGTTTCTTCAACCGAATCTCCTAAATCTAAACCTCCTGCACCAATATCCCAACAACCACGTTCATCTCTACAGTTCTGGCTTCGCTTACTCATTACAAAATTACCCTCTCCGTCATGACAAAAAAATGAAATAGTAATTCCAGGATAATCAATTCCTTTTTTCATAGTTACTACGCTAATTTAGTTTGAATAAATTCCAACAACTCATCTTCTTTCACTCGCACCTGTTCTCCGGTATCTCTATCTCGCACGGTTACTCCAATTCCCTCCTCAACTGTTTCATAATCGATTGTCACACATAATGGTGTTCCAATTTCATCCTGCCGACGATATCGTTTCCCAATATTTCCATTAGAATCAAACATTGCGTTTGGAACAGCTTCTTTAATTTTCTTATATACTCGCTGAGCTTTTTCAACCAATTCTGGTTTGTTTTTTAATAGTGGAAATACTGCAACTTTTACAGGAGCAACCGCTGGAGCAAATTTTAAATATACTCGCGCTTCTCCCCCTAACTCATCTTCAGTATATGCACTTGTAAGTAATGCAAGAATAGTTCTATCAACTCCAAGTGAGGGTTCAATAACATGAGGAACGATCGGACCATCTTCTTCGTCTACATATTGTAATTTAGCCTTTGCATGCTCTGCGTGTTTTGAAAGATCGTAATTAGTTCGATATGCCAACCCGTATAACTCTTTCTTTCCAAACGGATACTCAAACTCAAAATCGATAGTTTTCTTTGAGTAGTGTGCGCGGTCTTCTTTAGCGACATCTAGTTCAGATACAGATTCTTTTGGAAGACCGATGGTTTCCATGTACTTCCACATTTCTTTTTGTAAGTTTGCAAAATGCACTTCCCATTCGCTTTCTTTAACAAAGTATTCGATTTCCATTTGTTCAAACTCTCGAGTTCTAAAAATAAAGTCTCGTGGTGCAATTTCGTTTCGGAATGCTTTACCAATTTGTGCAATTCCAAATGGAAGTTTTGGGTGAAAACTATCAATAATATTTTTGAAGTTAACAAAAATTCCCTGTGCTGTTTCTGGTCGTAAATATGAAACAGAATCTTCAGAAGCTGTTGCTCCGATGTTTGTTTTAAACATCATATTAAATTGCATCACGTCACCAAACTGGTTTCCATCTGGACTTGTAATTCCCTTCTCTTTAATAAGAGCGTCCATGTCTTCAAGTGTCATACCTGTCACATCAATATCCAGATCTTCTAAAACATGATCTGCCCGGTAACGCTTCTTTGTTTTCATATCTTCAATGAGTGGATCAGAGAATCCCCCAACGTGCCCACTTGCTTCCCAGACCTTCTGATTCATTAAAATTCCGGCATCAATACCATAGATATCTTCTCGTTCGTCTACAAACTGTTTCCACCAAATAGCCTTAATGTTGTTCTTAAGTGAAACTCCGTACGGACCATAATCCCACGTTCCAGCCAATCCACCATATATTTCTGAACCTTGAAATATAAAACCACGTCGCTTAGCGAGTGAAACAATTTTTTCCATTACATCGTTTTCATCTTTTTTCATACAACAAAGATTAGCATGAGCGTTAGGTTTATAAAAGAAGTTACCGCAAACTATCTACAACACGTGAGTCTTCAAGACCTCCAAATCCTAAGTCGGTATCTGGTGTTTCCTCTGGTTCACTTTCAACTGTTGTGTTTGTGAATGTATCAAATCCTTCAAATTTTGGATCTTTAATTAAGTCTGGTGTTTCTCCTAACTGGCTTGCTGAAGGAACCAAGGTTACCTGGAATGAAACTGCTCGAGCAGGATCAATGTATCCAACATGCTCTCGAATATCACCCAAATCCCACGTTAATGTTCTATTCACTTCATCAAAAAGTACTGTTTCTGACGCAGGTGAAACCTGATTATTCCATCGCATATATTCTGGAAGCACTGCTACAAGTTTTCCATTTTGAATCATATTAGAAGAGTTGCTGAGTACGTAATTAACCGTATATGTTGTTGGCTCTTCTACCACAGGAGGAATGGGCCCAGTATTCTGAAATGGTCCACCAGCAAAATTTGATGTGGCTTCAATATTTACATCAGTAAGAATTTTAATTCGCTTTACCGACACATTATCTACACCTTCACTTACACCGGCTTCTGAAATTCTATTCCCACTTACAGATGCATCGATAACAATTTCAGGGTTTTTGTAGACCGCATTACGAGTAGCCAATGGCTTTGTCATAAAATTAAATATAAGTGTTTCTTCATAACCTGGAGGAACCTCTTCAAATAATTCACTTGTAGTTTTATTCCATGTAATTCGATTATCAGTTGAATTATAGAATCCCTGACCAACTTCAACTCGATTATCTGCAATAACTTCACCATTAAGTTGCAGTGTTATTTCTGCATCTTTAATTACTGCTCCGGTGTTATTAAGGAATGAGATTCTCCCTTCAATTTCTTTTGCACCAAGCTTAACTAAATCGTTCTCTCGTTGACCGTCAATTGAAATATCAAGTGCCAAGAATGGTTTAATTATTGTTACTGGTTTTTGGAATGAAATAAATGTAACTGCTAACTCTTCTTGGTTTTCCTCGCTCGCCACACCAGCATCCCATGTAAATACTCGCTCTTCATTATCTTGACCATCAAGCACTCCACGAACTTTAAATGTTTTCTCTTCAAGAGGTTCCAGTGATGAAAATAGCCACGTGTTATTACGATATGTTGGAGCAATATCTGCACTTGAGAACACAAATCCAAATGGATAATCAACTTTTACTAATACATTCTTAAGTGATTCGTTTGAGTTTGAAGCTATTGCTACATCAAATACTAATTCTTGGTTCGAAGTAATTTCTTTTACAGTGTCGATTGCGATACGAATTGGTGAAGATTGGAGTGCTAGTGTAAATGTTTTCTCGCGAGTATAAATAGCATTTGATCCAGGAACACTGTATTCAATACGAGCAATAATTTCTTTTGACGTTCCCTCTTGTCCAAATAGTGCAGCACGGTAGTTTTCTCGAATCACAGATTGTGGTGCTAAGTTACCGACACCATCTCGAATTCTAGGCAACTCTGCTTGTAAGTTTGTTGAAGATTTTGTTCCTTCTGGAAACTCTAAAACAATATCAACAGTGTTAAGTTGAATATTACTATTATTTTCAACAATAATATCTAACGACAACTCTTCACCACCACCAATTGCAACAGGACCAATAATAGTAATTTCAACATCATTTGTTGCAACGGTTTGGTCGCCAGACATAAACATAAAATATGCATAACTTAATGATGCGACAAAAAATACAAATGCGACGGCTGCTATTTTTGCAAATATAGAAATTTTCTTTGCTTTAATTGTTTGAGAATAGTCTGCTGGCTTTGTGTCGTCCCAATCGTCTTGTAGTTCGTAATCTTTATTACGTAATCGTTTTCTTCCACGAATCTGAAATTGTGTATTTGGAGAGTATAGTTTTTGCTGCAAACGACCAAGACGTCCGACGTCTTTTTTCGGCTCGCTTCCAGGCGGAACGCGATTATCGTTTGCGCCCCCGCTTAAATCAAGTGGGTCTGTGCTCATGCTAAAAGTATATCACGGAGGCGCCAGTGGAGAACTTCCCTGATATGAGTTTATTTTTAGTAGAATAATAAACAGAGTCGTAGTTTCGACAAACCCAATATTATGAAAACACTTAGATCAATTCTTAGCGAGACATTCAGTCTGCAGCCCAGCCTATTTCCAATCGGAACAGGCATCCAATTTTTCAGGAATGAAACCGGTTGCAAATTTCCATGTTGCGAAAAAGAACATGACGGCACAGAAAATCAACCTTCTGTTAGTGAAGACCATCCCGTTCTTTTTGAAATTTAACGAACAAGCTGCGAACCTCGCAACCCTTCATTTATCTCCCGAGCAACTTCGTGTTGCTCGATTTTCATTTTAGAAATTAGTGAACTATTCCAATCAAAACTATTTTCTGTAAATACTTTGCTATGAATAGTATCTCCCACATATCCAAGCTGATGCATCACTCTATATACCAACAGTGTTTCAATTTGCTCACAAACTATTTCATCAGCTTCTATAGATAAAATATGTAGCCCAGATTTCACAATCTCAAATAGTGCCGCATCAACATCTTCCCCTACCACCACTTTTTCAAGTAATGTGAAAACTCTTACAACAGCGTGCTTTTTATTTTCACTTAAGGCACTGAAGAGGAATTCTGGTTTTGCTACTCCAGTAGTCAGTCGCCAAATAGTAGTTTTACCTCGAACCAATGTCACTTCTGCAAATGCATATTTTTGTAACGCATAGCGAAGTTTTGATTTTTCATATCGTAAACCTGAAGCAACAACACGAATTAGACCAAACTTTTCTGTAAGTAATGTTACAAACATATCTGCTTCTCGTTGTGGCATCCTATTAAGAACGAATGCATTAGTGTTGTAGAGATGGTGCATATGTATCTATGCTATCAAAAACTGCACAGACATTTCACTCAACTTTACTTCTACACCATCTTCAACATCACCAAACACAAACTCAGTAACATTCGCAACTTTAGTAATTTCATCTTTAAATTGTTCAACCAATTCTTTTCCATTCTCTGACACTGTAAGTGTAATTTCATCTTCAGGTGAAAGTTTTGCTTGTTTTCGTGTTTGCTGAATTGCACGAATTACTTCTCGAGCATCTCCTTCTGCTTGAAGTTCTGGAGTGATAATTATATCGAGCACCACACCTTCTTCTTGAGATTCATCAAATAACACTTCTTTTACATTTAATTCATCTTTAAGAATTTCAAGTAAATCTACCTTATCTTTAAACGTTATGTTTTTTAATGTTAGTGAAGCAAGTGGCTGTCGAACTTTCATACCTGTCTTAGTTCGTGCCTCTAGTGCACGAGTAACAACATCACGAAGCGTATTCATTTCAGCACATGAATTCTCATTAGAATCTTTTACTTCAGACCAATCTGCGAGGTGCACACTGTCTTGGTTTCCTGTAATTCGCATATACACATCATCTGCCATAAATGGAGTGAATGGTGCTAATAATTTTGCATATTCAACAAGCACATAGTTTGTTGTTTCAAGTGCGCGTTTTTTATCAACCTCATCATCAGACTTAAATCTGTCTCGAGAACGTCTAATGTACCATGTAGATAGATCATCTAAAAATGTCATAAGTGGTCGAGCTGCTTTATCTATTTCGTAGCTATCTAGAGACGTCGTTACTTCAGCATGAAGCTTTCGGAGCTCAGCAAGAATCCACACATCTAACACATGTTCACTTTCATCAGACGGAACAATGCTTTCATCTGCATACATTTCATAAAACGTAACCACATTATCAAGTCGTCCTAATAACTTCTTCATTACTTCATCTACCCCTTTCTCAGAAAATGGTGAAGATTCTGCTCGCACAAGCGGTGATGCCATTAAGAAGTATCGCAACGCATCAGCACCGTAATTCTCTAGGATATGTTCCATTGGAGGATAGTTATTCAGGCTCTTGGACATTTTTCTTCCATCTTCTGCCAACAATAATCCGTTAACCATCACATTTTTATATGGAGCAACACCAAACAATGCGGTATTTAAAACAATCATTGAATAGAACCAACCTCGTGTCTGATCGAGCCCTTCTGAAATAAAATCAGCCGGGAACTTCATATTTTTTTCAGGATCAAATACATCTTTCTCAAATGGGTAATGATTTGAAGCAAATGGTACAGAACCAGAATCAATCCATGTATCAAATACGTCGAGGATTCGTTTCATTTCTTTTCCATTTTGCTCGAACATAACATCGTCGATATATGGGCGATGGAAATCGAGTTCGAAATTTTCATTATGAGGAATTGGTGCAAAATCTAATTCACGCACTTCTCCCGTTACCACAAAGTCATCTTGTAATTCTTTTTTCGCTGACGCTAGTTCTGGAGTGTCCCCTGCTGCAACCGCATCAAGCATCCATGCAACATACTCATGCCCAACAATAAGAACATTTTTATCTTTATGTGTTTCATGAATTTCGTATAAGAAATCTCCTACACGGTTTTTCATTTCAATAAGCGTTTCACCACCATCACATGCTTTTGTGAATTTTTCTAAATTATTTTCAAAACATGAACGATATTCACTAATTGGTTTTCCTTCTAATCCAGTCTGAGTTTCTACAATTCGTTCATCTGAAATTACCATCGATGCATCTAGCCCTAACTCTTCAGTAATTATTTCTGCAGTTTCTTGTGTTCTAAATAGCGGTGAGGCAATAACAACGTCTATATTTTTATCTTTAAGTTGCGCAGCAGCTTCTTTTGCCTCTTCCTTCCCTTTTTCTGTTAAATGGCTTGGAGTGTCGTTACTTCCACTAATAGTATTAGAAACATTATGTTCTGCTTCTCCGTGGCGCATCATGAATATCTTTCCTTCTCCTTTTGTTTTTTCTTTAACATCTGCAAGTGAACCAAGAACGGCTAATTCTTTACCATCTTCAGAACGCCATATTGGAATTGGAGTTCCCCAATATCGAGCACGGGATACAGCCCAGTCTTTTGCATCTTTTAACCAATTACCAAAACGTGCACTTCCCACAAAATCTGGCACCCAATTCACCTTATCGTTTTCTTTTACAAGCTTGTCTTTAATGTCGGTCACATTAATGAACCATGAAGACATGGCGTAATTAAGTAGTGGTGCACCTGTTCGATAACAATGAGGGTACGAGTGTGTGTATTTTTCTTTAGAAAACAGCGCGTCGTTATGTGCCAACCATTTAACCATCTCAATATCTGTTTGCATCGGATTATCAGTTGGTTTTGCTTGCATACCTGCGAACGCTTCAACTTCATCTTTTATGGTTCCGTTTATTTGCACATGCTGAACAAATGGTAAGTTATTTTCTTGCCCGAGCACCAAGTCATCTTCTCCAAATGCAGGAGCGATATGCACAATTCCCGTTCCACTCTCTGTAGTGACGAAATCTGCGGCATATATTTTCCACCCATTTTCTTTATTGTCCAAAGATGCATCTTTTGCATAATAATCAAAAAGTGGCTCGTATGATTTTCCAACTAAATCTAATCCTGCAATAGTTTTTTCTACAACATATCCTTCTTTATTTTTAAACACACTCTCTACTAAATCTTCAGCAACAATAAATGTTTCTCCCTCATACGAAACATATACGTATGAAAGTGATTCCCCTACTGCCAATGCAACGTTTCCAGGAAGTGTCCACGGTGTTGTAGTCCAAGCTAATACAAAAACATCTTCATCTAGAAGTTTAAATTTAGCAGTCGCAGTAAGATCAGTAATATCTTTATATCCTTGGTTCACTTCAAAGTTAGAAAGCGCAGTTTCAAGTGGCGGTGAAACGTGCATAGACTTAAAACCTTCATACGCTAAGTTTTTTTCATGAAGTGTCTTCCACATCCACCAAATAGATTCTGTGTAATTTGGCGCCATGGTGATATATAAATTATCAAAATCAATCCATCGTCCTGTTTTAGGAATTATATCTTGCCAATGGTCTGCAAAGCGAAATACAGTTTTACGAGCAGCGTCTGTAAAATTCTTAACACCAAACTCCTCAATGTCTTGTTTAGTAGTTAGGTTTTCTTCTTTTTGCACCAATGCTTCAATTGGAACACCTTGCGTATCCCATCCCCATCGTCGAGTTACACGGTATCCTTGCATCGTTTTAAATCGAGGAATAACGTCTTTCATTGTTCCCGGAACTAAATGTCCGTAGTGAGGTTTCCCTGTTGCAAACGGAGGTCCATCATAAAATACAAATTCACCCATTGGTGCATCTTTTTCTACAGACTTTTTAAATGTTTCATCTTCATTCCAAAATTGCAGAATTCGCTCTTCGCGTTCTACAGATTTAGGTTTAGTAATTTCTTGTTTATTTTGTTCCTCGTCGTTTGTCATGTATCTAAGAGAATACGATATTTAGAGGAATTTTGAAAGAAAAGTATGTTTTATGATTTTTCTGCAATCATGCTTGATACACGAATATGTACCTGCAACTCAAGAGTTGTCACACCCCAGCAACAATTATCTAAGAAATCAACAGAGCGAATAAAAGTTTCGGCAGTCCTTCGTTCAATTCCGATTTCTTGAGCCACTGCATAGATTGCACCACCAGATGCATATGCAATCTCACCGGTCTGATACAAATACATTGCAGCAATTGGGCAGAATGTTCTTGGTGAATAAAGCGAATGCTTCATCCGTAACTGATCTGAATCATTATAAAACACGTTCCAGCCAGAGACTTTTTTCATAATCTCTAACTCTTCACAAATATCGAATATGTTCATTTAGAACGAGATTACTACAAAATAAGTTATTTAGAAAGAAAATTAGGAAATGAATTCCTATGCGGCCATTGCAACTTTAATAGAAAGTCTTTCAAAAGTTGCACGCAGTGTGAGGAACGTTATCATGTCCCGAGAATTTGAATCATCATTCTCATGATTGTCGGCTGCCGTAACAACTAACTGAGTTCCTTGAAACCCAAGATTCATGGCTTCACCAATCTCATAAGCTGCACCCAGAGGTACGACTTCTTCTGTTGCAACAAAGTGCAGTGCCGTAATTACACAGAATTCGTATTCACCGAAGTAAAGACGAAACTGCCCGTGCTCATTTTGGATAAGCTCCCAATCACCACCTGAAACCAGCTGGGTCACCTGCTCTAGAACGTGTTGTACTGTCATCAATTTGATACTACAAAACAAGCACAGTAATTACAACTACATTTTTTCTGGAACTTTGATTCCTAAAATATCTAATCCATTTGTAAGCACAACACTCACAGCTTCTGTAATTCCAACCCTATAAGGTGAAGATGGGTCGTCTGCATCAACAATTTTTCCTGAGCCATAAAAACTATTGAATAATGAAGCGATTTCCGTTAGATATGTAACCATATGCTGTGGCGCAAGTTCAGAATATGTATATGAAACTAATTCTTTAAATCGATATAACTTTTGCTCTATCTCTTGTGCTTCCCAACCTTCTGGTTGCTTTACTTCTGACAATGGGATTTTAGCTTCCTCAGCTTTAGTAATTAAAGATTTTGCTCGAAGTAATGTATACAAAAGATACGGACCTGAATCTCCTTCAAATGAAAGTGATTTTTCAAAATCAAAAATAATATCTTTAGAAGGTGTCTGTTTTAGTACAGAATATTTAATTGCCGCCATTGCCACCAATTCTACAATTTTATCTTTTTCTTCTTCAGAAAAATCTCTGTCTTCCATTTTCTTTGCTACAGATTCACGAACTTCGTCAATCATACTGCTCGCAGTAATAACATCTCCTGTTCGAGAACTCATTTTTCCAGACGGAAGACGCAACATCCCATGAGAAAGGTGTGTTGTTTTTTCTGCAAGCTCAGGACTTACTTCTTCAAGTGCTTTCATCACAACTTTAAAATATCCATCTTGTTCATTTCCAGTTAGTACGATCGATCGATCGTACTGGTATCGTTCATTTTTAATTTGTGCCAATCCAAGCTCTTTAGCTTCATATGTTGGAATTCCTTTCGAATTAATAAACACGCGAGTATGTAAACCATGTTTTTCAGCCTTATACACAACTGCACCGTCACTATTTTCAAAAATTTCATCAGCAACTCTACTTAACACAAGATCTTTTCCGTATTGTGCCACTTCACTCTCTAGAAAGTAAAAATCGTATGTAGTACCAATTCGCTTATAAATAGTTTCAAAATCTTCAAGACTCCAACCCCTTCCTTTTTCAAAATAAATATTTAGCTCGTGGTTCGATTGTTCATACAGAATTTTGTTAGTAGCAACAATTTCTTCTTTTGCCCGTGCATCACCATCAAACTCTCGAGAACCAAATGCATAAGAATTAGATAGGAATCTAACTTTTACGTCGATTGAATCTTCATCATGTGGAAATGCAGCCCTGTTTTGTACCATCCCCCACACAGCCTTAGCAACATGCATACCAACATCTCCTTGATACACAGCACGTTTCACCTCTGCTCCATTCCACTCTGCAACGTTACAAAGTGTTTCCCCAATAATCATCGACATCATATGTCCAATATGAAATTTCTTAAATGGATTAGGGTCGGTAAACTCAATAATAGTTTTTTGGGATTCTAAGTCTCCATTTCGTCCATAAAATTCTCCTTGGTTAATAATATCTCGAACTGATCCTTCAAAGTATGAATTCGAGAAATGAATATTAATAAACCCTGGACCAGCTATAGAAATTTCTTTAATATCTTTGCTATTAAGTGATGCAGACAACCCACTGGCAATTTGTTCTGCTAATTCACGTGGGTTTTTCCCAACTTTTTTTGCTGCAATAAGAGCAATGTTTGTAGACCAATCTCCATGTGAAGCATCATTTGGATGCTCAACAGTAAAATCAAACTCGTCTGTATATCCGAGACCCTTAAGCACTCCTGTGATATTTTTTTTTAGAATCGCCTCTGTCATGTGGGTTAGTCTAGCATGTCTTTTATAGATTTCAGTACTATGTTCCCGTACTCCCAAAGCCATCTTCTCCTCTTTCTGTATCTTCTAATTCCTGCACTTCAATAATCTCGGGTTGTTCAATCTTTTGAATGAGTAATTGGGTCACCTTGTCTCCTGCGGCAAATGCGTGAGTTTCAGTTCCTAAATTAATAATTCCTACTTTAATTTCACCTCTGTAGCCGGCATCTATAACTCCTCCCATAACTTTTAGTCCAGCTTTATGTGAGAGACCACTTTTATCCCAGATAAGCCCTACGTAACCAAGAGGAACAGCGAGCGCGATTCCGGTACTTACTTGCACTCGTTCCATTGGCTTTATTGCAACAGCTTCTGCAACAAATAAATCTATTCCAGCATCGCCTTTATGAGCGAAGCCTGTTGGAACTGTTGCTGTCGGTAGAAGTTTTTTTATTTGAAGTTGCATAGTTACGATTTTAAAATCTCATCAATTCTTTCTCCAATCGCTTTAAAATCTGCTTCTGTTTTTCCACGTGTTGTTTCACCTGCAGTTCCTAATCGAATTCCTGAAGGGTCAACAGGGCTTCGTTCATCAAAAGGAATAGTATTTTTATTTACAATAATTCCAGCAGCTTCCAATTTGTCGTTTGCTTCTTTTCCTCCAATTCCCTTTCCGTCCATCCAAGTGTCTACCAATAATAGGTGTGTGTCTGTTCCTCCAGAAATTATTCGCCACCCTTTTTCAGCAAGTGTTTCTGCAAGAACCTGGGCATTAGTAACAACTTGTTTTGCATATTTTTTGAATGAATCTTGCTGTGCCTCTTTAAGCGCAACTGCGACTGCTGCAACCTGGTTCAAATGCGGACCACCCTGCAATCCAGGAAAGACAGCTTTGTCTATTTTAGTATGAAGCTTACGCTCGTCTTTGCGAACAAAAATTAATGCACTTCGAGGACCACGCAGTGTTTTGTGCACGGTTGTTGTTACAACATCAGCGTATTCAAACGGAGATGGATATACACCTCCTGCAACCAGCCCTGAGATATGTGACATGTCTGTCATTAAATATGCACCACTAGCATCAGCGATAGATCTAAATTTCTTCCAATCAATAAGTCGAGGGTATGCAGTAAAACCAGAAACAATAATATTTGGCTGTTCAGTTTTTGCTAACTCCATGAGCGCATCGTAGTCGATTTGCTCTGTTGCTTTATCTACTCCAAACGCAACCTGTTCATAAAACTTCCCTGTTGCAGATGCTTTGTGTCCGTGCGTTAAATGCCCACCATGATCTAAGCTCATACCCATCACTTTGCCAGTATTTCCCATTAGCCCTAAATACACAGCTAAGTTTGCAGGAGAGCCAGAAAGCGCTTGTACATTTACATGCCACTCAGTTTCATCAAGACCGAATGTTTCTAGTGCTCGCTTTTGACACATTCGCTCCACTTCATCAACAACATCATTTCCTCCGTAGTAGCGAGCTCCAGGATATCCTTCTGCATATTTATTTGTAAGTGAAGACCCAAGTGCCTCTAAAACATCTTGTGATACGTAGTTTTCTGAAGCAATTAAATTAATAACTTCTTTTTGTCGTTCTTCTTCTTGTGTAATTAAGTTTTCAATTTCTTTATCAATCATAATAGTGTGAGTTATTTTTTGAGTAGAGTATTTAAAATATGGTTTACATTACAGCATGGCAGTAAGTTTATGTATGTGCATTTTAGCATGAAGATTCAAAATTTTATTTGCGTAATAGTTTATTTTATTTTCTGATAGAAATTACACACATTCAGAGTGTTAAAATGAAAGCATGATTAATTACAAACCACTGGAAGAACGGACTCCAGACACACAATATCAAGACTTACTACAATACATTCGCGACAACGGAAAAGACAAAGTTCCTATTCATGCACGTTTAGATGAAAACAAAGGGACAGGGCACGCAAACTCAAAAGAAGTTACTGGGAGAATGATCTCTTATGACATGTCAAACGGATTCCCTGTTCTAACTGAACGTAACTTAAAGAAAGCATTTAAAGGTGCGATTGGTGAATTGGTTGGTTTTCTTAATGGAGCGAAGACGCTTGATGATTTAGAAAAATATGGAATGCCACGCGTTTGGTGGGAAAACTGGGTGACGAAAGAAAAATGTGACATCTTTGGTTTACCAGAAGGTAATCTTGGTGATGGTTCTTATGGAGCAACACTTGTTGGTAACACAAAAGAAGGATTTAAATTTGACCAAGTCTTAGCAATAGAACGACAAATGAAAAAAATGCCGTTCTTGAGAACTCATGTTCTCACAACATGGAACCCCGCTCTTTCAATGGGAGATGAAGAACAAGGATTCAAGAGACAAGTTATTGTAGCTCCATGTCATGGAAACTTTATTCACTTTACACTATTTGATGATGCAAAAGAATTAGAGATGACGCACACACAGCGCTCTGCAGACATCCCTGTTGGGGCTCAGTTTAATATTATTGAATGGTCTATTTTAGGACTTATGGTATCGCACATTCTTGGATACACATTCACAAAATATACACACTTCTTTAGTAATCCTCATTACTACGACCTACAAGAAGATTCTGTCACAGAGCTATTACACAGAGAACCAAAACGATTCCCTACTGTAAAAATAAAGGAAGGTTGTACTGCAACAAGTTTGAAAGATTTTCGTCCAGATGATTTTGAGATTGAAGATTATGATTCACATCCTTGGTTTAAAATTCCAACACCAGTTTAAGAAAATTATGAAAGAAGACAGAATAGTATTTCCCGAGATGGGAAGAACAGAAGAATATCAAGCCTGGTTACAAAGAATTCTAGATACTGGAAACTGTCCTTTCTGTGAAGAACATTGGCCAGGTGAACATAAGCTACCGTACGAGACAAAGAAGTATTGGATTGTTACAGAGAATGCAGTTAAATCAGAGAAGTCTGATTATCACTGGCTAGTTCTAAACAAGAGACACATAACAAGAGGAGATGAATTGAACAATGATGAAAAATTAGAGTTATTTGAAATCTACAACGAACTAATAGAAAAAAATAATCTTGAATACCTAACACTGGTTATGAGATCGGGAAATCCAGGAACAGGGTCTTCGGTTTCTCACTTACATGCTCAAATTTTTGTATCTAAAAAAGAGGAAGTGAATTTGGTAAGAATTTAAAGAAAAAATCACAACAATAAAATTGCCATGACACTACTCAAGGTACGTACTTTGATAGTAGTCCAAAAATCGTCTCAGATTTCCATCTTCGATTAACTTTGTACCATCACGCAGCACCCCATTAAGGGAAGGATTGTCCGTAGTCCCATTGTTTACCAACGCATCAATTGCAGTAAGTGGAATCCAAATTGCCCCAGTGCTTTCCCAATCGATTGTGACCTTATCGATTTTTTTGTGAACATGGAAAAGTTGTTGCTTCCAAGCCCTTCCTTCCATCACAGGATCAGGGTAATCGTTAGCAGCAAACAACGTGATTTCCTCTGGCTCAACATTAAGACCAATTTCATCACAAAATTCATCAATCATACTAAGCTTTGTTGTATCAGCATCACCCTTCTCTTCCGTAGCAACGAAATCATCGACTCCTGCCACTGGTGTCCAATAACCTTGCATGGCACCGACGCGGAAACTTCTACGTAAAAGTAGTAGTTCTGCTCCAGGCTGCTCACCGAAAGGATATGTGAAATCTCGAGTTACGAAACCAAGCACCACAGGAATCTCGGGGTCAACTTCAGGGTTTCCAAAGTTGTACCACTTAAATTCATCAGGGTTCTCCTCATCACCAAAGCGACCTTGTTTTACTTTCATTTTATAAAGACCTTTCTACTTGTTTGTAAACGTAAAAGTTATAGTTACGCTATTCGTTTATCGTCACATTACGTAACGAATACAATTTATGCAACTTTTATTAAAGAAATACCTGCCGCATGCAACACCTCTTTTCCTTCCCCCAATGAGTATCCTTCTTTATAAAAAACTCTTTTTATTCCAGTCTCTGACAGAAGCTTTGCGCACACAGGACACGGAAATGTACTTACATAAATATCAGCACCCTCTAAAGAAAATTCTTTACTTTTAGCGGCCTGAGCAACAACTGAAGATTCTGAATGAATACAAGAACAAATCTCAATACTTTCCCCTGCATCAAAATTGCTCCTCGGGTCACCATGAAGTGCTGTACCAAAATTACTTGGTAATCCATGATTACATGCTGAGGCAACAACCTTTCCGTTATTGACTGCCACTGAACCTATCTGTCTCCACCAGTCAGGACTTTTTTTTGAAATTTCAACAGCATGCCTCATGAACTCTTTATGCATCTCATCTTCAGTAATTTCTACATCGGGATCTACAAAATCTTTCTTTTTCACTTTTCCAAAATCTGCTCGTAAATAGACTTCCTTAAATTCAATTTCATTTTGAAAATCAGACAAATATTTTTCTGCAAACCAAAAAGATATATCTTCGTCTGGCATTACAATTCTCCCTTCAAAATCTTGAATTTCTTTTAGAGAATCAAATTTCAAAGGCTTAATTTCTTTTACCAAACCCGCATCACGTATAATTTTTGGAATTTCTGATAAATCATTCCATCGTAAATCTCTTTTTACGTTCTCAAATCTATCCCACTTTTCTAACAACTCTTCTGTAAAAAAATAAACGGTTTTATTTTCAAACTCTTGTAACAGCTCTAAATAACGATGGTGAATTACTGGAAAAAAGCCAAGTAATATTTTTTCATCAGTACTCATTACTTAGTATTTTTAATTCTATTAATGAAATCGTCTGTAAGATCTCTCACTTCATCAGCCAACTTCTGTGCGCCTTCAATAGTAAGTTGCCGAATTCTTGCGGTTGTTGATGTTGTTGCTTGTGGCTCCAAATCGACTATTTTTCCACAAATTGGTGAGTAATCTTGTTTAAGTTTTGTTGTAAAATCTTTTGTGCTTTTTGAAACAATTAATACGTCAGGCTCAACCGTTCTAATAAGCTCACCAATATCTTCATTAACATTTCTTATTGTTAGCAAATCTACTGATCGTAAATGTGAAACCATTCGAAGTCGTTCGGTCTCAGGAACTATTGGTCTACTTGGACCTTTTCTTTTTTTTGTAAGCTCATCAGAATCAACTCCGACAATCAAGATATCCCCGTGCCTTTTTGCTTCTGCTAAGTACGTAGCATGTCCTTCATGAATTAAATCCCAAACACCCTGGGTAAGGACTATTCTGTAACCTTCTTCTTTCAGTGTAGTAACTAAACGTTTCAGATCTTTTGAATCTCGAACAATACGTTTCTCTAAAGAAGTGTTAGAACTTAGCACGTCTTTTAATGTTATTTTTTCTTCACTTGTCATAGATGTTTCTAGTATAATGAGGCTACTAACCTAGGTCAATCATGATAAACGCAATTGCAGCAATTGGAAAAGAAAATAATGTTATTGGAAATGATAACTCTATACCCTGGCACATATCAGAAGACTTCAAATATTTTAAAGAAACAACGTCAGGGCACCCAATTATTATGGGAAGTAAAACATTTGAAACGTTTCCAAAACCACTTCCAAACAGAACACATATCGTTATTACACGAGACACCAACTATTCATCTGAATTCCCTGAAGTACTTATTGTTCATTCTCTTGAAGAAGCAATCACGTTAGCAGTACAACAAGCTGGCGGTGACGAGATATTTATTATAGGAGGAGGGCAAATTTATAATCTTGCACTTCCCTTCATCGATCGACTATACCTCACTCGTATCGAAGGAAATTTTGAAGGAAATGTATTTTTCCCAAACTACTCAGAATTTAAAAACGTTGTTTCAAGTAAAACTTCTTCTGAGGGTGAGTACGATTATGAGTTTCTAGTTTTAGAGAAATAAAAAACCACATCAATGTGATGTGGTCTTTTATTTTATTTGAAACGTAAGTATCATTTTACTTATACTAAAGCATAAATAAAATATGGTCACTGCGTTCCCTATTTTATTTAACTTCTACTCCCATACTTCGTGCTGTTCCAGCAATAATTCGTTTTGCCATTTCAACATCGTTTGCATTCAGATCTTCCATCTTCTCTTCTGCGATCTCAGTAAGTTGTGCATCTGTAAGTGTTCCAACTTTTTTAGCTGCGTTTTTTCCTGAACCACTCTTTAGTCCAAGTTTTTTCAAAATTAGGAAACTTGCTGGTGCTTTTTTGTATACCAACTCGAAGCTTTTATCTTCATACACAGTAACAACCACAGGAACAATTTCCCCCATTCGGTCTTGTGTCTCACCATTAAATCGTTGTGTGAATTCACCAATGTTAACACCCGCTTGCCCTAGTGAAGGTCCAAGTGGAGGTGCTGGTGCAGCTTTCCCTCCAGGAATCTGCAATTTCATTATTCTTTCTACTTTTTTTGCCATAGCTATTTATTGAATTTAGTCCTTAGAGATTACTTTAGATATGACAAAAAGTCAACGAATGGAAAAGAAAAAGCTGCAAAGCAGCTATGTGAAAAAGGTGCAATCGAGCTGATGGTGCGCTAATGATATTTCACCAGACACATCAGTCCACATCGCCCAATTTCTTCCATCGTACTGAGGTATGTATGAAACAAACAACAGACACAACACTGTTTCTCCGCGAATATGCAACCCGACAGGAAAAATATTTGGCTTGCCATCTATCCGGAGCGCACTTTTCTCCCCCGCGTTGCACATATCAATAAGATGGCGGATTTGTTTTGGGAGAAATACATGCTTCCAAAATGAATCATCATCAGAAATAACAAGTGGTTCTATGTCATCCATTGAATAATTCACTCCTGTATCCCTGGCCGGACCAAGTAACGTGTGAGGGTGAACTACCCTCTCTTCACACGGTGTTTGAATTTCTGGTAACAATTTAAGTAAATTGATTGAAAACCAAAAAAAGTTATCCGTAACAAATTTTTGATTAAACACAGAATTTGTCTTAAAGATGGAGAAACTTGGTAGCAGAACGGTTGGTTGTAGTAATTTTACTTTTCTCAATTTCTTAGTGAAGAAACTTTGAAAAAATAAGCGGAATAACGTATTGATTTTTGTGGGACTCATCTAAAATCTAAGATTAGCATACAACGCAAAAAGCACCACATAGTTGGTGATGCTTTTTATAGAACTTCTTTATTCTATTCAAAATTTAAATTTAGCTCTTCTTTACCTGTAGAAAATCTAGTTCCACTGGAGTTTCTCGTCCAAACATTGAAACAAGAACTCGAACCTTTCCCCTGTCATTATCTACATCCTCAACCTTACCTTCAAGGTCTTTAAATGGACCATCGATAATTGAAACTTGATCATCTGGAATTAAATCGATTGTATGTTTTGCTGTGTCAGCATTCATTCGACTAAATAGATTATCAATTTCATCTTTACCAAGTGGTACTGGGAAAATTCCAGAACCAACGAATCCGGTTACACGAGGTGTATTACGAACCACATACCAGGAGTCGTCTGTTACGATCATGTCAACAAGTACGTACCCAGGATAAATCTTCTCCTCAATTTCAACTCGCTTCCCTCCCTTGATTTTAATTTTCTTTTCAATTGGAACAACGACATTAAAAATTTTGTCTGACATACCAAGTGAATCGATTCGCTGATTCAAGTTTTTAGTAACTGCGTTTTCGTATCCAGCATATGTATGAATTGCATACCATGCTCGGTCTCGTTGTGGTTGTTGTGTTGCCATAATTAAGTAGTTAGTAGAACGTTAGCTTACAAATTCAAGTAAATTAGTAAAAATCCAGTCGAAAAGACCAAGGTATGCTGCAATAAAAAGTGAGATAACAACAATTAAAATTGTGTACACCGTTGTTGTTTGCCGTGATGGCCACACAACATGCTTCATTTCAGCCTTTGTTTCTTTAATATATTTTGTAATTCCCATAATAGTAATTTAAATTTTTCGCTAAAGTAAAACGCCCCTGAGGGCGTTTTGTTTCATTATAATAGATTTTTTTAACAATATAGTCAAGTTTAGGATTAATCTATTTCATACACAACATACACTCGTGAAGTAATTTTATTTTCTCCTGTTGGCAAGTTCGGAGTAATCTTACTATCAGCCCCATCCATCATTGCAGATTCTGCGCGCATATATGGCTCTGGACTATACCCCCCATTATCTTCACTAAACGACACTACACCTTTTAAATCTACCCCTAAATCTTTAGCTAAGCGCTTTGCCTCTTCCTTTGCACTAGCAATTGCTTCAGACCGAGCTTCTGCTTCAAGTTTAGATGTATCATCAACTTCAAACCGTAATCCTGAAACATTTGTAACTCCTCGAGATCCAATGCCTGACAGGATTTCACCAGCAACTTCAGTATCTCGAACTTTTACTTGAATTTGTTGTGTTACTTTATATCCATCTAAAACACGCTCAGATTCACAAAAGTTTGCAAAACAAGGAGTATACGAATATTGCGGATATGCATTATATGAAAGTGTCTTCACATCCTTATCTTCAATTCCTTCCTCTTCTAAATATTCTGTAATTGCATTAATCTTTTCCGCTGAATCTTCCTGAGCATCTTCAACTGAATCTTCCATCGCTTCAACAGAGAATGAGAATGTTGCAACATCTGGCACCGCAAACACCTCAGCCTCTCCCTGAACACTAATAGTTGTTCCAGGATATTGTTCTGCAGTATCCCAACTCTTCGCCTCAGAGACAATTAGAAATACGTGATAGATTGCAAAAATTATGATTGCAAGTACACCAACATATATTAGTTTTGCTAAAGCATAATTTCTATCTTCAACAAATTTTTTAAATCGTAAACTCATACATTATATGTTACTGGTTAATGTTTTTATGATACTGCTTTTTTGAGGTTTTTGAAAGAAAAATGACTGAATCTAATCAATCTGAAAAACAACCTCTTTGTCATTCCCGTCGTCGGAACTGTAATCCTTTACATAACTTGCTGTTTTACCTGATTCCAGAAGTAGTCCAGATACATAGTATCTGAGGTGACTCTTTTCAAAATCAATTGGGACAATAACTGCTGTAGCAGAATTGTTCCATGGCAAAAAAGTTTCACTTCTCTTCACAGAAAACCAGACCATGTCTCGTTTTTTGAAGATTAGCAAGTCACCTTTGATGTAAGTAGTTTGTTCTCCGTCAGCAGTAAGAAAGTGCGTACTCATTACCTCGCACATTACACAACACCAAATCTCGAGTCAACTAGTTTTTAGCTTCTACCAAAGAAACAATATTTTCAAATAAACTCGCAACAGTCATTGGACCAATCCCACCAGGCACGGGAGTAATTGCATGTACAACCTTTGAAACCTCATCATATGCAACATCTCCAACAATACTATTAGCACTATTTCTTATAATTCCCACATCAATAACAACTTGATTTTCATGCACATGCTTAGCAGTA
>Ga0136601_1000375_pt1 | contig 20047 bp, 22 predicted proteins | sample AntRauMFilla2699_FD_181020 | JGI IMG/M metagenome (GOLD analysis project Ga0136601, IMG submission 181020) | Saline lake microbial communities from Rauer Islands, Antarctica - Metagenome Filla 2 #699 | ecosystem: Environmental > Aquatic > Non-marine Saline and Alkaline > Saline | place...
AACTACTATATTTTATCACACTTTAGCTATTCACTCTTCATCATCTTGAGGAAAACCTCATGAGATATATTAACCTTACCTTGCTCCTTCATCTTCTTCTTTCCTTTCTTTTGCTTTTCTCTCAACTTCATCTTTCTTGTAATATCTCCACCATACAAGTGTGCGGTAACATTCTTCTTTAGAGCAGAAAGTGTTTTAGATGAAATTATCTTTCCATTAGCTCTGGCTTGAATTTTTGTAACAAACATCTGTCTTGGAAGAACACTGTGTAGTCTCTCTACTGTCTTCTTTGCCTCGTCATCTAATCTTGCCTTAGCAACAATTCTTGTAAATGCTGCTACTGGTTTTTCTGCAACAACCACTTCTAGTTTTGTAACATTTGCATCTCTAAAATCTAGCATTTCATATGAAATAGATGCATATCCTGATGATGCGCTTTTGATTTCATCAAAAAAGTTTCTCATTAATTCTCTAAGTGGCATCTCTGCAACAACAGAACTTCTACCATCTCCAATATTAAGTGTATCTCCTGTTATTCCCTCATGATTAAACAAAATCTGAGAAAGGACTCCTAAGTATGATGATGGTGTGATAATACTCACTTTTACCCAAGGTTCACGCACTAAAGTTATTTCTCCATGATCAGGAAAAAATGCTGGTGAATATACCATTTTAGGTTCTGCATTTTTAGTTGTAACTTCATATGTAATACTTGGAAGAGTGACAACTAAATCTAAATTAAATTCTCTTCTTAGTCTTTCTGTAATAATTTCTAGATGAAGCATTCCAAGGAATCCAACTCTAAATCCTCTACCTAGATCAAATGATGATTCTTCTTCATGAGAGAATGATGAGTCTGAAAGACGCAATCTCTCAAGAGCAGTTCGTAATATATCAAAATCATCCTGACTCTCAGGAAATACTGATGCCCAAACAACAGGATCTGGTTTTGTGTACCCACCAAGTGCGGGTAAGTCCTTTTTTGCAAAAGGAACTATTGTATCTCCAACTGAGGCAACACCTGGTCTTTTAACACCAGTTACAATATATCCAACTTCTCCAGCCTTAAGTGTTTCTACAGGAACTTGGCTTGGTTTAAATACACCAACATCTATATTAATAAATTTCTCATTAGCAGCCTTAAATAGCATCTGATCCCCCTTTTTTATCTCTCCATCTAACACTCTTACATACACAATTACTCCTGTGTGATTTGAGTATTGAAAATCAAAAACCATGGCCCTAAAATCTTTTGGGTCATCGTATGTAGAAACAGGAGCTGGGATTTTTTCTATAATTTCTTTTAATACATCTTCTACTCCTTGTCCTGTCTTTCCTGATGCCTCTAAAATATCATCAAGATCACAATCAAGTAGTAATGCAACTTCTTCTTTAATTTCATCAATTCGTGCTAATGGAGAATCAACTTTTGATAATACAGGAATAATTGGCAAACCTTGTGCCTTTGCCATCTCAAGAGTTGTTAATGTTTGGGCTTGAACACCTTGTGTTGCATCAACAAGAAGAACGGTTCCCTCTACAGCTTTAAGTGCACGTGATACTTCATAGTAGAAATCTACGTGTCCTGGTGTATCAATAAGGTTTAGTATATATCCCTCATGATCCATTCTAACTGGACGCATCTTGATAGTAATTCCTCTCTCCTGCTCTAGTTCCATATCATCAAGAACCTGAGCATGCATATCGCGTGATGATACAGTTTTTGTTACCTCTAACATACGATCAGCTAGTGTTGATTTTCCATGATCAATATGAGCTATGATGGTGAAGTTTCTAATTTTAGACAGATTATTCATGTGGATGTAGTGTAACAGAATAAACAGGATTTAAAACCCTTATTCCATGGTCTGTTTAGTTTCAATAATAGGCTTAACCCTCCAGATTTTAGAGTGTATAGTTCGCCATACAGATTTAATTTCTCTATTATCAATAACAACAAGTGCAATTATCCAGGTTGTTATACCTACTAATCCAGCAAATAGACCTTGAAGGAATACACCAAGTGCAGTATCAGTTACGGTTAAGAATTCAAAAACACCTAGCATCTTATATGTAACAATTCCCATTATTACAGAAGACAATGATGTTTGAAATAATATTTTTTTAACCCTTGGTATGATATCACCGATTTCTTTAGTAAATAGAATATACAGGAATATGGTAGAAAATATTATAGAAGAAACTAAGGCAAGAGGGAGTATTAAAACATCAGAGCTATTTGTATCCGTATTTCTAATAACAGCATCTAAAATACCCAAATTTATAATTGAATTTTTAAATATATAAAAATAGATACCAGCGAATATTGGAACTAATGCAGTTGATATTAAACTAATAATCAAAGGCTTCCATGTCTTATTAGCAGAATAGAATCCTTTAATGAAGAGCATATTTAATGCTTGTGGCAGCATACTTATACTAAAAACAGCAAGTGATGCAGCAACTAACCTTGTATCATCCCAACTAAAGTTACCTGTACCAAAGACAGTTCTCACAACCTGTGCTCTTAATACAATAAACAGTACAGAGATGGGAACGGTCCAGAAGATAATATGTCTTGCTGCTGTAACAAAATGGTCTAGCATTTTATCTACATTTCCTTTCGAAAAAGCATTCGACATTGCTGGAAAAGCGGCAAGTGCATAACTTGCTCCAATTAAAGATATTGTTACTCCTTGTAGAGTGTTTGATAAGGAGAATATTGATACTGCACCAGCAGACATTAGTCCAGCGATTGCAATGATGATTGAAAAATTAATTTGTCCTGACATTCCAGTAATCATTCTTGGGACAGAATCTTTTAACAAATCTCTAAGGTCTTTTGAATAAAAATTAAGTTTAATACTGGGTACCAAATCAGTCTTAAGAAAAGATGGTAGTAATATTCCAAGATGTAGTAGTGATCCAACTATTACACCTAAAGATAGACCTATGAGACCAAACTTTGGATATAAGTACAAAATCCCAGTAAGTGTTCCAAGATTATAAAGTACTGGAGCTAGTGCATATACCATAAACTTTCTTTTTGTCTGGATTATACTCCCAACAAAACTGGATATTCCAAGAACAAATGGAGAGAAACACATTATTCTGGACATGGTTACAAGCTCTGGACCAAATTCTGATGAAATAAACTTAGGGAAAACAATTCCTAGAATGCTGGGCATAAATATAATCAGAAGAATTAATATCAATCCAGAACCAATTAGAAATAGTGTAAATACTGAACTTATTAAATCCTTAGCTTCTTTATTATTTCTTTCTCCAACTTTTATAATATAAGGAACAAGTATTCCAACAGATACAATTGCTGACATTATAATAAACATCATGTCTGGAATACGAAATGCTGCAAAGTAAATATCAAGTTCTAAGCTGGCACCAAACTCCCCCGCAAGTAATCTGCCTCTAAAAAAGGCAATTATCTGAGCAAATAAAGTAAAAAAAGCCAAAACATAAGCAGCTTGGTGCAAACTTGAAATTTCTTTACCTATAAAATTTGTAAACCTCTTTACCATATATTTGATTGTAACTGAAAACTATAACAGAAGAAAGGTAAAATTATAATTCCTCACAAACAAATGTATGAAGCACCTCATCATCATCCATCCAAAGAGGTAAAAAATATGGAGTAGTGAGATCTGGATCTAATCTTGGGTCTGATGATCCATAAAAAAAGGATTCTCCAAAAATATCAGCTACAAAGTCATCAGGACCATCAGGACCATCTTCAGTCCATGTTATAAAAATGTCGTCTTTTTCTGAAAGATCGTAGAAGGATGGAGATGGAGACATGGAAAAATCATGAATAAATAATTTATTTTCATAATTATTATCATCAGATTTAACTTTATAAAAAATAACTCCTTGAGGTATAGGATCTACAGGATTTCTTACACCACACCAGTATTTATTACTACCAGAATCAATTGCTTCATTATTATTACTAATGTAATAATAATCTTGGTCCGTTGGTGAACTGATACTTACAGGAACACTTGGTATAGGACCAGAATAATACTCTTCTATAGCTGTTTTTACTTCTGAAGTTTCTGTGGAAGAAACAATTTCATTTAATGTTTGTGAAGAATTAGTATTAACGGGTAGGAAATTATTACTTAATCTACTTAATTCTAGAGCTTTTTCTATTTCTTTTCCTTGGACTTTAGCTTTTGAAACATTTGCCTTATCACGTGCACTAGAAATACTCGCGAATACAATACTTGATAATAAACTAATAATTGCAATTGTTACTAATAGCTCTATAAGTGTAAATCCTTTTTTATTCATATAGACATTATACATCAAATATAAAAAAGAAAAACCCTGCGTGAGCAGAGTTTTTCATATTTTACCTTAGTCACATAATAAGCCGAATTCTGTAGAATATAAAGGATTATATATATTCTTAGTAATCATTTATCTGTGATGATTGTTGCCAATCACCTATAGCGATTCTTCCAGTAAACTGGACGCGATCTTGCACTCAAGTAAGGATTTAGCCGTTTCACCTTCTAAGTTTCCATAGAAGCTTATCCCGAAGGATATCTGATCTCTTTCGATTACAGACGTCTCTGCTCGCACCTCGCTCAAAACCTAAAGATCCTGAGGATGGGTATTACCCACTACTTGCTACATATAAATATGTGAGTGTTCGGACTTTCCTCTGTTTATAAATAAACAGCGATTACTTAATGTAACCGCTGATATATTACCATAAATTGTTTAGTGTGGCAATTATTTTCTAAGCCCAATAATTGATAACAACACTATATACACAAACAAAGTCAGTGTCATCATTGGTATTGTTATATACCCCATTTCAAGCACATAGATTCCTCCACACCCCCCTGCTGCATCAGCTGCACATGGTAGAGAATCTGAAACTGGAGCCATCTGAATAATATAATGATACAAAGAAACAAGCGCACCCAAAACAGAAAGAGTCAGTGTATACAACAGAGCCTTAGTGTCTTTAATTATTACAGCTACTAAACCAATAACAGCTGATGGATAAAGGAATATCCTTTGAATCCAACATAACTTACATGGATCAAACTTTAAAAATTCTGAGTATACAAGACTTCCAAAGATTGCTGAGAAGGCAAGAAGAGAAACAAAGTGTACTGCATATTTTTTAACAAACTTAGAAACCCAACAGTTTGGGTAAACTATGTAGAGAAATAGAACAATTAATAAATCTATTTGCAACAGAAATGTTCCAATTCCAAATATTTTTCCTATAATTTGAAAAGCTTCCATATTTATTCTTTTACTGGTAACTCACAAGATGTTTTTTCTGCAAGAGTTTCCATTGGAACCCTTCCTGAAAGTCTTTCTCCATCTGCAAACTCCCATGTTGGATATCCTGTAATTTCAGCATCAATACAAACTTGTAGTTGACCCTTCTTATCAGCTGTTGAACATTCTACATAAGGTATTTTTTTAGCAGACTTACCAAAATCTCTTTTTTGATCTAAACAGTGAGGACACCAGAAGGCTCCAAAGAATGTAGCTCCAGAATCTGCTATACAAGTTGCAAATTCATCATATTCTCCTGGTTTTTTAGACTCTGTAATTACTGCATATGTAATTAGTCCAATTATTACAACTAATGCGACGACTGATATTACAACTTCTTTTTTCATAGGTTTGTATTATTAATTAATATACTGAATATTATATCAGATATATTAAATAACTTTAATAAAATTAATCTTCCCTTTTTGAACAACTGATCCCTCTTCTACTACATAGTTAATATCTGTTATAACCTCCTCATTAACTTTCACACCATTAGAGGCAATTACCCTCTTTGCATCTCCCTTTGATGAACATAATTCTGAATCTACTAGTATCGATAAAATATTATATTCTTTTGCCTTAAATTCTGGAACCTCATCTGGAGTCTTGTGTTTAGTAAATGTATTTACAAAATACTCAACCGCCTTATCAGCTTCCTCTTCCCCGTGATACATTCTTACTACCTCATGACCTAGCTTCATCTTAATATCTCTTGGATTAATATCGGTCTTTAGTTCTTCCTCATATTCATTGATTGTTTCAATATCAATTCTTGTAAATAAAGTAAAGTACTTGATCATTAAATCATCATTTACTGACATTATTTTTCCAAACATATCATTTGGAGTATCCATTAGATTAATTGTATTCCCAAAACTAGATGACATTTTTCTTCCATCTGTTCCTTCTATTAATGGATTAGTAATAACATCTTGTGGCTCTTGTCCGTATAATCTTTGAATATCACGACCTGTTAATATATTAAATCTTTGATCAGTTCCTCCAAGTTCTACATCAGCCTCCACTTCCTTAGAATCATATCCCTGCATCAAAGGGTATAGTAATTCACGAAGTGATACCCTCTTTCCTGATTCAAGTCTTTTTGCAATATTTGTTCTAGAGATAAATTCATTAAGAGAAAAGGCATCAGCTTGCTTACCAATGTCCATGTAATTTAATTCTTTAAGCCACTTACTATTGTAGTGTATTTCTGAAGAATCAATATCAATAATTTTCCCTGCTTGTTCTATATATGTTTCTAGATTTTTCTTTACATCTTCCTCACTAAGCATTGGTCTTTCACTATCCTTATCAGATGTATCTCCAATTAGACCAGTAAAATCTCCGATAATAAATACAACCTTATGACCAAGCTCTTGAAAATCTTTAAGTTTGAGAAGAGGAACAGATCTTCCTAAGTGAATATTAGGACTAGTAGGATCAATACCTAGTTTGATTCTTAGTTGTTTTCCTTTAACAAGTTTTTCTTCTAGGTTTTTAAGATCTATTACCTCATCAACACCACGTGTTAATAGCTGATCTATTTTTTCTTTATCTGTTTTCATATATATAGTTAATTATGAAGTAATACTATCATTATTACCTTTTTATTACAAAAATAAAAACGCTACGAATGTAGCGTTTTTAGACTCTTGTAAGCCTGAGTCTTTGATTAGGTTTATTGAATTTTTTAAAAAATTCAATATGAGTGGAAACTAATGTTTTACTACCAGTATCAACAGGTCTGTAAACAATGAATCGATTACCTTCATCATTCTTACCAACACCGATAATCCTGTATTTTTTATTCGTCTTATTATCAACATATTCTCCTAGATAAGGATTATGATAATCTTTCTGCATTAAGATACGGTATTCTTTTCCTTCTTCCTCTTTTGCAATTCCAATATCTATGGCTGCAAAAGAACCTCCAATCACGATTTTATTTGATTCTTTACTCATTTCAAAAAAAATAATAACACAGACATATCATCTTAGCAATCATTTTTACCCTATTATTAATTTACAAAAAAATAAAAACGCTACAAATGTAGCGTTTTGGATTATTTAACCTTCTCAAAAATTGGTTTTTTGACTCCATCAACTTCAATTTTTCCAAAAAATAATTCAAATGGACAAGCCCATTTTTGATATATGATTCCAATAGTTTGGTAGATAATATATATCTCACCTGTCTTAGCATCTTTTCCAAGACCTACTACAAAATATTTTTTACCCTCTTTGGAATGCTTCCACTCACCACAATATTGTGGGTCGTAATAATCAGTCTGTCTATGAATGACATATGTATTACCGGTTTCAGAATGTTTTGCATTTCCAATATTCATAAATGAAGAACTCTGACAATCTCCAATATTAATCCTATCTAAAATAATATTCATTTCAGGATAAAAAGTACCATGAATATCCTATCCTAGCAACTCTTTTACCCTATCGCTTGTTGGTGGATGTGTTCTGAATATTCTTGTCATAAATCCTGGTTTTTTCTTCTTTCCATCTTTGTTTTTTAGATTACTATATGGATCTGAAATATACATATGAGCAGTAGCATGGTTTACGTGCCTCATTTCATGAGCTGATCCTTCAATCTTAACAAGAGCACTAGCTAATCCTTCAGGATATCTTGTTAGCATTGCCCCTGTTGCATCCGCAAGAAATTCTCTTTTTCTTGAAATAGCTAACTTAAGTATCGATGCAACAATTGGTGACAAAATTACAAATACCAATGCAAGGATCATTAGTGGACCTCCCCCCTTATTATCATTATTTCTCCCTCCTCCATATATAGTAACCCTCAAAAAGAAGTCTGCAATCATTGCAATCATACCAACTAGCACAACAACTACTGTTTGTAACAATATGTCCCTATTACCAATATGAGCTAATTCATGAGCAACAACACCCTCTAATTCTGATTTATCAAGCAAATTCAAAAGACCTGTTGTAAACGCTACTGCAGAATGATTTTCATCACGCCCTGTTGCAAATGCATTTGGAGAAACATCATTAATAACATAAATCTTTGGTGTTGGTAATCCTGCAGTAATTGATAAATTTTCTACAGTTGTGTACAGATCGTAATACTCATCCTTATTTGCCTCCTTTGCATGAGCAATCTTAAGAACCATTTTATCACTAAACCAGTAACTAAAAATATTGGCTATTATAGAAAAAGCAATAAAAAAGTATAAGATGACAGGTGACTGAAAGTAATAACTGACGAAATATCCAATAACAATTACAAAAACCAAGAAAAGACTCATTAAAAGCCAAGTCTTTTTCTTGTTCTTTCCCTGTAATGTATACAGATTAGCTGCCATATTTTTTACTTATCTTCTCCTTTGAAATCTACTTTTATATTTTCTCTTTCTTCTGGATTATCATCTAAATCGAAAAACTCACGCTTTGTAAATTTAAACATGTTAGCAACAACATTTGAAGGAAAAGCTTCAATTGAGATATTAAGATCACGAACTGTTGTATTATAGAATCTACGAGATGCTTGAATTTTATTTTCAGTATCTGTTAATTCTCTTTGTAGTTCAGCGAAGTTTTCATTTGCCTTTAGATCTGGATAATTTTCAGATACAGCAAACAGAGACTTAAGTGCTCCAGAAAGCATATTCTCTGCTTTAGCTGACTCTTGTGGGGTTCCTGCATTCATGGCTGCAGTTCTTAGCTCTGTAACTCTCTCAAGAGTTTTTGATTCATGATCAGCATATCCTTGAACTGTATTGATCAGGTTTGGAATTAAATCATAACGTCTTTTAAGTTGTACATCGATGTCTGACCAAGCTTCTCCAGCTTGTGTTCTAAGGCTAATAAACTTGTTGTAGTAAACAACAGTAAGAATAACCAGTACTGCAATAATTGATAAAATAATAAGTCCGAGTGTCATATATATAATTTTAATTTCTAATATCTTCTATTATACACATCTTTATCTTATTTTGCACCAACACTTGATTAGTTCATAATATTGTTGCATTTATATATTATGTTTGTTAGTCTTAATTACAGGAACACAGAAATAGCACAATGGAAACACTAAAGACACTGAGGGACAACCAGAGGAATAATATTATAGCCTTTTTAGTAACCCTAACCCTAGATGTATGTTTTTTAATTTACTTACTAGGTATGAATAAATTAGAGATCGAGGGAAAAGTCGCACTAATCATTCTTGGATTGATTATACTAGCGTGGATTTCTCAAATGTCTTATAGATCATATAGATATTCTTCGACTAAAATAAAAGAATTGTTGAAAAACAAACTATCAAAAGCGAGCTAATAACTCGCTTTTTTATTTACTAAAAAACTATTGCATTTTTTATTCTCCTTGCTATACTACTTTCACTTATGACACTCTTATTAGTCGTTCAAATAGCACTCGCAATTGTAATGGTTGCTGGAATACTACTACAAAGCTCAAGTTCAGGACTTGGAGGAGCTTTTGGTGGATCAGATGACGATACAACAGTATCTACACGTCGTGGAGCAGACAAGTTTTTATTTGCTGCAACAATAATCGTAGCCATCTTATTCTGTGTAGTGTCTCTGATTATTTTTATAATCTCATAAGGACGACTAAATATAGAGATGTTTGTTTTAACAAATAAAGCTATATATGAAAAAACGAAAACTCATTGAGTTATCTAACATTAAAAAATTATATTCCACTCTAAAACTGAGTGAAAAGTTTGCTGTACATATTATTTTATTTTTACTATTAATATCAATAGCTTCTATACTTATTTCTGTTAGTAATAGATATTTAGTTTCACTACCCAAAAGCGGAGGTGAAATTAATGAAGGAATCATTGGTACTCCAAGATTTATTAATCCAATATTTGCAGAACGTGATGTGGATAGAGATTTAACATCATTAATATACTCAGGACTATTAAGGAGAAACTCTAATGGAGAATTAATTAATGACATAGCAGAAAGCTACGAAGTTTCAGATGATGGAACAAAATATACATTCACATTAAAAGAAGGTCTTACTTTCCATGATGGAAGACCTATTAGTGCTGATGATGTTGTATTTACGCTTGAATCAATACAAAATGGTGAAACAAAAAGTATCGAACAAAGAAACTGGGTTGATATACTTGTAGAAAAAATAAATGATCGAACTGTTACTTTCATACTTCCAGATGCCTATACACCGTTCATTGAGAACCTAACAATTGGTATTCTTCCAAAGCATATTTGGAGTAGGACAGGTTTAGATGAAATGTTATTTAGCACATACAACATAGAACCAGTAGGTTCAGGACCTTTCATGATAAGTTCTGTAAAAAGATCTTCCAACAAGGATATCGAGAGATATACATTAATACCTTTTAGGGAGTTTGCATTAGGAGATGTTTTTTTAGATAGAATAAATATTTCTTTTTTCAAAGACCAAGAAGACTTGGACACTGCATACAAAAAAGGATCAGTAGATACAACTATATATGCAACAGAGCCTGAACACTTTATTCAAACAACACGCTCAGAGAGTTTTGCGTTATTTTTTAATCAAAACAAATCATCATTACTAGCAAAAGCATATATAAGAGAAGCAATAAATACTGCAATAGATACAGAAAAACTAGTTAATGGTTTATTTAGTAATAATGCAGAGGCTCTATCAGGACCAGTTCCAAGCCAGATATCCCCTATTGAATACATAGAGAACGCAGAATTAATAGAAAACACTGAGGAAGTTAGAGAAATCCTTGAAGAAGCAGGGTGGGTATTAAACGATGAAGGTCTATACGAAGATGATGGAGAGACAATTAAAATTACCATATCAACAAACGACTCAGAAACACTATTAAAGACCGGAAAATATATTGAATCACAATTAAGAGAACTAGGATTTGATATAGCACTAGAAATTTATGAAGAAAATGATTTACTACAAAGAGTTATCCGCCCAAGAAACTTTGAGATCCTTCTCTTTGGAACAGTAATTAATCACGGATTAGATATGTATGGATTCTGGCACTCATCACAACGTAATGATCCTGGGGTTAATATCACACAATATGCAAATATTGATGTTGATGGATTAGTATCAAAACTTCGTTCAGAGCAAGATCAAGAAAACAGAGATGCTTTATATAAAGACTTTGAAGGAGAAATATTAAAGGACAGACCCGCCGTATTCTTGTATGCAAGAAAAATAAAGTATGCAATACCAGAAAATTTAATAGTAAACATCCCATTATCAGTCGTCCAATCATCAGAAAGGTTCCAAATGATACACACTTGGCACATTGAGAAAGATGAAGTTTGGCCAATATTTAACAAATAATTATGAATAAAATGAATCACACACCAAAAGTACCAACGACACAGTCTGATGGATCACCAATAAAGAAATATGTACCATCAAAAAAACCATTTAATAGAAATGGTGGTAATAAGGGTAAATTCTTTAGTAAACCACAAACAGAGGAAAGAGAGATGCAGAGACGAAAGGTAATGAAGCCACATAGACCAACACCTATACGTCGCCCAGCTCCAAACTCACCAATTGCACCAATTGCAGAAGGTGTAATTAGAATCATCCCTCTTGGTGGAGTAGAAGAGGTCGGAAAGAACATGACTGCTATAGAAATTGGTGATGACATAATTGTTGTTGATGCAGGTTTCCAGTTCGTAGACGAAACAACTCCTGGTGTTGATTATATTCTTCCAAACACTGGATACCTTGAACAAAACAAGCATAAAATACGTGCTATGTTCATCACTCATGGTCACCTTGATCACATAGGAGGTATTCCGTTTGTTATTGAGAAAATTGGTAATCCTCCGATGTATACAAGAGAGTTTGGTGCAATCATGATTAAAAAACGTCATGCTGAATTCCCTCACCTACCAAAACCTAATCTAGTAACAATAGAAGGAGACCAAATTACTACAGCCGGAAACTTCAAGGTGAAATCATTCCCTATTTCACATACAATCCCAGATTCAATGGGACTAATTATTGATACTCCATTTGGAGATATTGTATTTATTGAGGATGTTAGAGTTGATAACAAGGATGGACAACCAACAGATGAAGAGATTAATCAATACAAACAATTTAAAGCATCAGGAAAAGAAGCTCTTCTTCTAACAATGGACTCAACCAGTGTTGAAAAACCAGGATGGTCACTTTCAGAAACTGTTGTAGTAGAAAACATTGAGAAAATTATGAGGGAGGTTGATGGAAGACTAATTATTGGTACTTTTGCTTCTCAGGTAGAAAGAATCCTTGCAACAATCGAACTTGCTGCTAAATATGGTAAGAAAGTTATCATTGAAGGAAGAAGTATGAAGTCTAACTTAGATATTGTTAAACAACTTAATCTAATCAAGGATCCAAGTGTTATTATTGGAATAAACGAAATGGATAATATTCCAATGGATAGAATTGTTATGTTAGTAACTGGAGCCCAAGGTGAAGAATTTGCAGCTCTTATGAGAATGGCAAGTAATACACACAAGAATGTTAAATTGCGTCAAACTGATACAATTTTACTTTCTTCATCAATCATTCCTGGTAACCATGCCTCTGTTACAAAACTAAAAGACAAACTATATAGAACAGATGCAAAAATTATTACATATCTTGATGCTGATGTTCATGCCTCAGGTCATGGTAATAGAGAAGAGCTTGGATGGATCCACGAACAAATTCCATATAAGTTCTTTATTCCTCTTCATGGTAATCATCACATGCTTCAACAGCATAAAAAACTAGCAATAGAACTTGGGACAAAAGAAGAAAATATCATTGTTCCAGATAACGGTTCAGTTATTGAAATATTTGATGAGGGAAAGAAGATTAGAACACTTGATGTAAGAGCTCCTCACGAAGTCGTAACAGTTGATGGTTTCTCTGTTGGAAACATCCAGGAAGTCGTAATGCGTGATCGTCATGCATTAGCAGCGAATGGTATCTTTGTTATTGTTGCAAGTATCAACGTTAAAACTAAGAAACTTAAAAAGTCTCCAGATATTATTTCTCGTGGATTTGTATACTTAAGAGAATCACAAAATCTTCTACATGATACAAGACGTCGTGTACAAAGATTAATCGAGCAAAAAGCAGAGACAATGAGTCCTGTTGACTTCGATAAATTAAAAGATTTAGTTGCTCAAGATGTTACAAAGCATTTATTCCAACAAACAGCTAAATCACCTATCGTTATCCCCGTTATTTTAGGAGTGTAATTAAAATCTTTGATATACTAGACTAATGTTCAAACCATTAAATAGATTCAAAGCAATTCCACAAAAACATACTAGTCCTTGGATTATTTATCTAATTGTTTTTGGTTTAACTTTGCACTTAACACCTGCCCTGTATATAAACTCTAGTTTTTTGGAGACTATAATAGCAGAGAGAACTGTTGGTCTTATATACTCAATAGCATCCATAATAACTATTTTTGTTTTGTTTTTTTTAATGACGAAATCATTAAAAAAATTTGGAAACTACAAAACGTTTATTGGAACAATGATTATTGAGTTTATTGCTCTTGCTCTACTTGCAATTGCTCCTTCCGCTCCTGTTGTAATAATTGCATTTATGGTGCACTTCATTACAACCTCTGTTGCTTATATGTCTATTGATATATTCCTTGAAGATGGAGCAAAGGAAGAATCTATGGGAGGTACACGTGGAATACTTCTGTCTACTGTTGCTGTTGCCTTTGCTGTTGGACCTCTTATTTCTGGAAAAATACTAGAGACAGGAATGTTTTGGTTAGTTTATGTGTTAGGAATGGTGATGCTTTCTATAGTTATCTTTGTCAGCATGATGAAGCTTAGAAATTTCAAAGATCCTGAATATTTAAAAGTAAACAAGGAAGTAATACTCAATAATGTTTTTGTTCATAAAAACATTTATTTTGCTATGCAGACAGGTTTCATGCTTCGATTCTTCTACGCATGGATGATTATCTATTCCCCATTATTATTAAGAGGAATTGGTTTTGACTGGTCTCAAACAGGTCTAATTTTGGCAATCGGATTAATACCATTTATTTTCCTTGATGCACCACTTGGAATTATGGCTGACAAGTATCACTCAGAGAGAACTCTTCTTTCGATTGGTTTTATAATCATGTCCCTTTCTTGTTTTGCAATCTTCTTTGCTCCACCAATATTAAACATATTTATGTGGTCATCAATTATCTTTTTTGGTCGTATTGGAGCAGCCTTCTTAGAAACTGCCAGCGAGTCATATCTATTTAAAAATATTAAAAGCAATGATTTATCTGTTCTAACATTCTTCAGAACAATTCGTCCAGTAGCATATGTTATTGCACCCATTATAGCATCTATCTTAATTCCATTTTTCGGTATAGAAGGACTTTTCTTAGTACTGGGAGGATATTTATTATATGGACTAAGGTATAGTCTTGCGATAAAAAGGATTTAAATAAAAGACCACCTTATTAAAAAGGTGGTCTATTTTTTGGATATTTTAGAATTATTCACAAAAGCAAACAATCACATCAAACGATGACCATTTACGGTCTAGGTTGATGAGGTAAAAATTCCAGCCCCCATTAGGACGTCTATATATCCCAGGCACTGATAATTTATTACGAAGGTTTTTAACCACATCAAATGAGACTAAATACTTCCCTTCCAAAAATTCATCTGGCATATTTTCCTGCAGAATAGTAATTCCTTGAGCTCCAACCAAAACCGCATTCTGGCGTTTATACTCCTCGAGACACTCTTTGGCAGAAACTGTTTGTATAATTGGTATTAACTTAACAGTGTAAGTCTTTCCAGGAACCAAATCGTGAGATACTCGATTAAAATTATCTGAATTGAAAAGTTCTTTGTTACAGAAACAAGTTGAACTATTAGATATGGTTTTTTTACCAAACTCCTCCAGATATTTATCCTTATCATAGTCTTTAGGAATCTTGAATTTAATCTCCTTAACAAGATGACCAAACTTACTACCGGGAAGTCCCTTACCTATTAATGAATTAAAGACTCTTTCAATATCATCCATATTAACATCACCACTTAAGACTAAGTTGTTAAGTTTTTGGACAAATTTATTCCAGCGATTATTTTCTTCAGATGCTACAACCATGTTCATTTTTTCCTTTCTTTTTAATGTACTACTTTCACAGTACAATATTCTTGTTTATAAATCAACATTACCATTGACTTATACACATAATCACATAAACTCTATACATATGAAAAGTAAGTGGGTACAAATAAAAATTCCAGATTTTCAAAAGGTTAATACATACCCCATTGTACTTAATCGTTTCCTATCATTAGCTAGAATTTGTTCTCGTCGTGCAGCTGTTGGATTAATTGATTCAGGTAAGGTTAGGGTTAATAAACAAATTGCCAAGGTTGGTTCTAGAGTTTCAGAAGATGATGTAATTGAAGTAACGGAGGATGTTGCTGTTCTTCCAGAGAGTTACAAATACTATATCTATAACAAGCCAATTGGTATTGTTAGCCATAATCCACAAGAAGGTGAACAAGGTATTGAGGATGTATTCAAAAAAGATGTACCTCTTTATCCTGTTGGAAGACTGGATAAAGCATCTGAAGGCCTGATGTTACTAACAAATGATGGGAGATTGATTAGTAAAGTTACAGACCCTAATTATGAACATGAAAAGGAATACAAAGTCTGGGTAGACAAAAAAATCACTCCAATGTTTAAGAAGAAGATGGAAATGGGAGTACAAATTGAAAACTATCTAACAAGACCCTGTAAAGTAGAGATTAGGGATGGAGAGACCTTTTTAATCACCCTCACAGAGGGTAAAAAGCATCAAATTAGGCGTATGTGTGCAGCATTAGGGTATCAGGTTCAAATTCTACGCAGAATCCGTATTATGGACCTTAAAATTACAGGATTAAAGAGAGGAACTGGCCGAGAACTTACTGATAAAGAAAGAGATAGCTTATTAAATTCTACAGGATTAAAATAAAAACCGTACATAGAAATGTACGGTTTTGTTTTTTATGAAGCCTTCTTTATTATTTTTCGGAATTTCTTTCCACCAAGCCTTCTTGCGGCAACAGTGGCAATCGGATCAATATTATGAGTGCCTCGCCTTACACAGTCTAAAGCAATCTCCTCTGCTTCCTCAAGATCAGTATTATTGGTTATTGGCCAAATCAACATCTTAATGATTCTTGCCTTAATGAATACAAGAGATTTTTCTTTATGTCTGGTTATCATCTCCTGACAAGAAAGAAGAGGTATTGATATACTTCTCTTCTTGGCAAGTCTTCTTCTGCTTCTGGTTTTTTTACTTACTGTTTTTTTAGTAAGGAAGAAAATAATTGCCGCATTATTTTCTTCACTAACCATAATTAAAGAGAATATAGCTGTTACTTCTTGTAACATCTCATTAAATTTATCTGTTAGATTTTTTTTCCTGAGAAAATACTCTAACGGATCGTCTATTAAATATGTAATGTTCATCTCCTCTTTATACTAATCATTGAGAGATGAGATGTCAATTACTTATGCCCTTTGTTTTGTCTCTTCTTTTATATAATTTAAAGCTATCAAATTATGGAAATCGTTTGGGGTCACCTCTTTCTTAGGTGCATCAACATCCTTTTCTTTGTCTTTTTTTTCTTTTGATTTAAATCCAAACTTCATATATAAATTATATCATAATTTATATTGATTTTTAATTTTATTCCACATATTATTTATTAAAATAAAAAGATCCCCCCTGTGACAAGCACAGGAGGAATCAGTTCAAGAAAATCAAATATAGAGTATGCGAACTACTGCTAATATGGCTCTACAGTTGACCTTATTACATTTTTCAAGATTACCAGGGCTGAACTTAAATCTTGTGTTATCCAAAAAGACAACAAAATGTAACTTTAAACGACTTCTTGAATCATCGTAAAGCAATCATCTATCTACAATATTACACATATTTACTTAATATTCAAGTAAATATTAGAAATTATGTTTTATATACAAAAACACTAGACTAATACATTTATTTGTTGTATCGTTAAAACAAATCAACAAAGATCCTTATACCATGAGAAAAAAATTAAACACTTATTGAGAATATTAAAATATTCTCAATTGCTTGTCTCTCCAATAATAATTGGATTAGTAATGATAGCAATTAGATTTGTTATCACTCAGATTGATACACCCCTACTAACCACATTCAAAGAAATTGGATCTAATGGATATATACTTGGTATAACAACCGTTTTGTATACCCTATTATCCTCTTCCATCTTTGGAAGTGTTAGCAACAAGAGAGTAAAGGTAATTCAATCAATGATGGAGTATTATTCAACAAAAGACTCCAAGGACGAAATCATTAATAATTTTGTTAAATTTGCGTCTATAAAAATACACACTGTTACTCATTTCTTTATGTTTATAGTATCACTAATAATAACCTCTGTGGTTATCTTTAGTTCTTATAAATCAGATATTGAGTCGTATGCAATTATTTTTATTGTCGGGTTTCTACTTGAACTCTTTAGATCAGTTACGAGTAATTTAGATTCTGTCCTTTCGGGAAAATGTTATGGGAACATCCCTGATGACCTTGTAAATGCTCTAAAGAAAAATAACAGAACTTACAACAGAATATTCTGGAGTAAATAAAAATCATAATGCACACCTATTATAAGGTGTGAATTTTTAATATGTAAACTAAATATTATTAAGGAATTTTTTAGAAATTAAAATTTAATATATTAGTAAATAGGTCTATAATTCTTTTCCAGAAGCCTTTATTGTTTTTTATATCATCATCTGAAATATCTGTTTCGGTTATTTCTATGTCTAAATCTATCGGATTTTCTATTACAGGAGGATCGATAGTAAAATATTCTCTACACACAGGTTCTTTATCCTCTAAACAAGCCATTTCTGTGCAAGCCAAGTTACCACCAGGAGCAGACCTTACACATTGGTTACAACCATCAAACCAACTCTTACAGTTATTAGGTGCACCATTTTCAATCTTACACTCTCCTTCATATAAAAATTCTGCATCATCTACATCTAATGAACACATGTTACTATATGTTACATCCTCTGTTGAATCACAAGGTGTTGTTATACAACGTATACCTGTATCCTTTCTTCCACAAACAGGATCATAATTTAATGTACAAAAAACATTATTGGGGTCTAGTAGTTCATCCATCTCATCTACTGCCTCGTCTATTGATTCAAAATTAGTATTGGCCGTAATACTAGAAGTACTCAGACTATTTGTTGTGTACATACTCCAAACAGACCCTTCTTTAAATAGATCAGGATCATCATATCCACACAAAGCAGAGTTAGCACCTGTTGTTACCTCTACCCTATTATCAACATTACCTTTATATGTTTTTTCTACATCAAATGTGATAATAAATGTTCCATTAATATCTCCCTTATGTTCAAAGTCAGTTACAGTTCCAACAAAAACAATATCTGAAGATTCAAAGTGAACTTTAGGATCAGACGACCAATCAGAAGTAACAGAACAAGCGTTTGTAATATTAAATATTGTTAGTGATAACAAAAATATGGTTGATACAATTATCTTTTTCATAACCTTATCATATCAAAAAACCACCCTCTCGGGCAGTTTCTTTTACACACCTCTCTTGTAGTACAAGGCGCGCAGAATGGTACGTTATTGGAACTAGTTTTAGAATGTTATGTTCATGATGTACATTATTTAATAAAACTAAATAATATATCAATAAAACTTTCAAATCTATTCATCTTTAACTCCCAGTAGTTATCTCCTTTTCTTAATGATGAATAATATTTATCACGTTTTTTAAAATAGTATAACTCTGTCTGCAAGAACCAGGTAGTTTTATCTAATTTCTCTGCTAAGAACCATTTTTCAATTAATCTTGCTGATCTACCATTACCATCTAAAAATGGATGAATTAAAGCAATTTCTAAATGAATCCATGATGCCCAAAATATAATTTCGAAAGTACTCATTTTTGTTCTTAATAATTCATCTATAATAGAAAATAAAATATTCATCTCATTGTTCACCAAAAAACCTTCCATTGCAGAATATACCAACCCTTCTTTACCAAACACCCCAACACCTTCAGATCTATATTTACCTTGTCTAGATATCGATAAAATATGTTTTGATGATAACTTATGTATTTTTAAAAAATTACCATGAGTTAGTTTATTATTCTTAGCAAAGTCATATGCATTTAATAAATCTTGTACCTCAGAAACCTCTTTTTGAGCACCTTTAGATAGAACATCCTTCATATTCATAAAAGAATTAAGGTCAATAGACACACCCTCTATATTAGATGAATATACAGCACTACTTTTAAGCATAAAATCTAGATCATGATTATCCTTATCATGATTTTTTATTTTTATACCCTTGTATTTCTTCTTAAATATCTTAATAAGATTTTCTTTAGCAAATTCAAAATCATCTCTTGCACGAGTATATTTATATTTTGGATTTAGAGAATATGTTGTATGAGGAGAATTTCCTTTTTTAAGCAAAAAATTATCAGCTACTAAATCTTTAACATATCTATGTGTTATTTGTTTAGAAAACTTTAACTTCAAAGATATCTTAGTTACCCCTAAATCTCCCTTTTCTAAGAGATTCAATATTTTAATTCTAGTATCAACTTTATTCATATCTATTAAGTTTACTATAAACTAACCA
>Ga0136601_1000378_pt1 | contig 20011 bp, 28 predicted proteins | sample AntRauMFilla2699_FD_181020 | JGI IMG/M metagenome (GOLD analysis project Ga0136601, IMG submission 181020) | Saline lake microbial communities from Rauer Islands, Antarctica - Metagenome Filla 2 #699 | ecosystem: Environmental > Aquatic > Non-marine Saline and Alkaline > Saline | place...
TTTTCTGTGACTGCGATGTTGTGTGCCTTGTTGACGATTCTGCTCTGGGCCTGCTTGACGTTGGCCTTTCTTAACAGAACTTACTGCGTCAGCAGCATCTAACGCTTTTTTTAAGTCAGGCAGCACTTCGTTCATTTTCATATACGCTTCCCCTTTCCAGGCTTGCGCTCTTTGTGGCGCCTGCCGACATTTACGACCTTAAGCCTTGTTGAAGCCGGGTTAGCTCGTTTAGTCCTGGCCGTCTTAACTTTTATGTTAGCTCCTTTTCTGCGCTTAGTTTTTTTAAGCGACATAGACTTACCTACGTTTCTAGGAGCATTACATGTAGCTGGCTTAGCTACTACTCTACCTTTACGAGACCCAGAAGTGCAACGGTACTTCCGTACAACCTTATTTCCGGTTTTTGCCGCTACTGGTATTGCTCCTTCAAATAATTCTCTTAGAAACATTACTTCCGCCTTAGTGCTTTGTTTAGAGCTTGGACCCGCCTACTGGCTGGATTAATACGTTTTGTTCGTTTGGCCTTTCGTGCTTGGCGCTTGCCTAATCTAGCCTTTGTTCTTTTTAGCTGAGCACGTTTTTTAGGGTTTGGTGCGGCATAACACTGAGTTATACTAGAGACTACTCGTCCTTTGCGCTGACCGCTACTACATCTATACTTGCGGACTACTTTCTTTCCGGTCCTAGCCCACGCTACCCCTTCTCTTAGTCCCAGTGTTAACTCACGTAATAACATAAGTTCCTTATAGTATTGCTACTAAGACAACTATTGCAGTTGACAGCAACCCCGTGATTATAGTCCCAGCAGTTCCGATTAACACTTTTGTCATAGACTTATTACCCTGTATGATGTCAGTGTGCACGTTATGTACTTTGTTCTCAATCTTTGTAAGTCTGCTTTCTATTCCTCGATACCTCTGATGGCACAAGTCAACATGGGCTTCGAGGTTATTTTTTTCTAACGAAGTTGGCTCCATACAGTTGCTCCTTAATTAAGTATACTAGTATTTATCGATCTTCAGAGAAAACAATATTGCGAACCTGCTCGTTTTTTGTTTGAAAGATTTCTGATTCTAAAGTAACAGTTTCTTCTAACTTAGATGCTATGGGCACAATGTCAAAGTCTAAGTTTAAGAACGTTAAGTCGCTGTCGTCTGAGTTTTCAAACTCGAAGTATACAGTCCATACTCGATGTTTTCCTTTGTACTTACTGCCGAACCCAAAATTAGCTATCCCTGTACTTTCGCATAACTTATGAGAGATAATTGGGTTGCTACGCAGTCCTAGGGTCTGTATCAACGTCATCCAATTCTGTTGTTGTTTGTATTTTGTTGGATCGTCACTGCGTCTAGCAAACGTTTCTGTAATGTCAATGAGTGTGCGGAGGATATATCGTTTCATAATGTATTTAATCGTCGTAAAAAAAGGCCCACGGTAATGTGGACCTTTGTAATGCTAAACTAACTTTTATTAGCTTACGTCTGCGCCGCCGTCGCCAACAAGACCAGCTGTACCAGTAGTGTCGTCTACTAGTGTAGCAATAGCTGCTACGGTGGCACCTGAAAGATCAAGACCAGCAGCGTTAGCTGATTCGCCTGATGCTGCGATTGTTACCGCATCACGCTTACCTGCTTCAGTAAGCAACCTAATGCGAACTTGCAAGTCTGCAATGAAACTGTCCGTACCACTAGTACCGTAGTCGTCATTTTCTAAGAAGTCGCCTTCGAAGTATACGTCAAAGTCACCAGTAGCTAGTGTAACCACTTGGCCGATAATGATCGGAGTAGCATTTTCTGCTAAAACTTGATAAACTTCTTGGATTGCGCCGTTTGCGCCGAACTCGCCAGTTACGTCTACGCCTAGCGTTACTTTAACTGCTGTTACTGTCTTGCCGTTAAAGTGACGTGCTACGTTTGGTAGAGTTGGGTTAGCTTTTGGTTGTGTTGCCATTTTATTTCTCCTATTTGTCTCAAAAAATGGACATCTTCACGCTCAGTGAAGTTGTTATATGTATTTAGCATTTTCTGCAGAAAGTACTCATTTCCGGCCTCTTAGAGCTCGTTTGTGCAGTGCTTTAAGTTGTTGTATATACGCAGGCCCCGCTGTAACGATATCGTCTAGCATTTCTATTGCTGGCATGTACGCTTTATTCATTTGCCCGTTAGTAGGGCTTCCTTGCTTTGCCTTTTCAACAAACAGCTTTGCCATGTGTAAGTTCTTTGACCCGACTATGTAACGATACAACATTAGGTCACTGCCTTGCATTGTTATGTCTGGTACACTTATCGTCGGTTCATTGTCGACAACTCTCTCGGTTTCTAGATTCCCGTCTGCTGCTAATCTTTCAAGCTCGTCGATAATATCAGCACTGCGCAACTTTGCTCTACAAGCTAGAAGCAGTGTAGTTACAACGTTCTCTCGCTGCTTTTTGTTCAAACGCTCGTATGACATTAGCTCGCGGCGTACTGCCTTGTAACGCGAGTTACTAATATGTAACGCACCTTCTAACTTCATAAACAGTGCGCTTATCTGGATGGGAGTTTGCTTGTTCGCTACCTGCGTTAGATAACGGTTGACAGCCATAGTAGGCAGTGTGGTCTTTTCACGTACTGCCATGGCAGCTTCTGGATCTTTGAGCTTGCTCATTGCCAGCTCATCGCCTGTTACAAAGTAGATAAAATTGTACAAGTCTGAACCAGTCATGCTAAACACACTGTAGCCCTGGCGGACAGTAGACTGCTGTGCGTACTTTTGTGCTGCTATGGAGTACGTTGGATACTTCTGAAGTAACTCAAGGACCAGTAACGACAGGTAAAGACGCTCGCAACAGTCTGTATAGGTCAATACCTTTACATTATTACTGTTGCGAGTCATTCTCGCTTCGTACAGGTCCTTGATGAAGTCCATCAATAGCCTTCGTTGTCGAAGTCGTCTGTGTCGCTAGAGACACCGCCACTGCGTACAGGACCATGTTTTTCCAAGTATTTCTGAGCTGCTGCCATGTACTGCTGGATAGTCTTCTCGTCTACGCCAGTTTGCTTAACGACGTCTCTGATGTTCTGTGGTCCAACACGAGTGCCAAAGCGTGTTAGTGCGTCGCCCAAGCTGCTCAGGTTATTTGACACTTCATCATCTTTTTGCTTAATGGCCATATCCATCATGGCCCGGCCAATCTCTGCAACTTCTGTGTTTTCTTTTAGTCTGCGATTCTTAGCAGGCTTAGTGTTTGACTCTGTAATAATCTCGTTAATCTTCATAGCTTAAATCCTATTTTGGTTGCCATCTGGTTCTTGGTACAAGTTTGGTCTTCGACCCTTGTGCTACATATCCTTCGCCGCCTTTCTGGCCAGCTGTACTTGCTTTGACATCACTGTCTGCACTGTCAAACTGATCAATAATATGATCCTTAACAGTCATAATTTCTTTGACCAATCTAAAGATCAAAGGCAATGCTTTTGGAGATTCTTTTGCTAGTTCTGCAATCTTCTTCTGCTTGTTAGGACTCACTTTCGAGCCCTTTAGCCAGTCGAAGAACCCTGTCTCTAACGTATTTAACTGTTTTGCTTTACTTTTTTGGTTTACATACGTGTAGATGATATTCTTCATATCACTTAGCCCTTTAATAGGAGCAAGAAAGTCATCTATAACAGGAGCAAACTTCTTAGCGTCCTGTCTAATCTGATCGACACCTTGTGTGTCTACCTCAGGTTTGTGTGTTACGTATGTTGGGCCTAGTACAACAGCTTGTGTGCTGTTAAACTCGTCTACTTCTGAAATAGGCTTGCCTGATTTGCCACCAAACTCGTTAAACTTTAGATGTGCTACTACACCAACCGTACTATTCGCTATGCGTTTTCCTAGTTCGCTATTAGTGGTCACAGTGTACTCAACAGCGTTTGGAGTAAACGTAATCACACCTTCGTTTATGGTGAATTGGTTTCCTGGGTGCCAGAGCAGGTCGCCGAACATATATCCACGGAACTCTTGTGGGGTTGCCCCCTCCATGATCCTATACACGTTGGCCATGTCTTGAGCAAAGCCTGAACGATCGCCTTTGCCTGTGTTCATGATAAAATTGTACAATTCTTCAGCTGATGTCGGTTTTTCTCGCCCCCAGCCGTTAATGCCTACAAGGACAAATTCTCCGTTCTCGTCTCTCCCCCAATAGATTGCAGGGGAGTTGTGAACTAAGTATCCTATGTCAGAAACGAAGGCATAAAAGTTTTCTGTTTCTGTAGTAATGTCACATTGTAGATACTTCTCTTCTAGCTTCTTAACAGATTTTACTTTCATTTTCGATCATTTCCTTAAACTTAGGTAGAATTTTTTCAACAAAATGTGTTTCGTCGGTGTTGCTCTTTAAACTATTTACTATTCTCAAGCAATAAACAGTATTTTCTGCGGCAGCAACTTCCTCCGGCAGCGTACCGTTAACAAAGGCTTCGGCAACAGGGATTCTGTGATCTATAGTTCTTTTAAGAGGATCGTTTGGGTTAACTACGTCTTGTTTGTTATCGATAAACTCTATCTCTGTATAAAAACAATGTGTTGGTACATCTTGTTGTCTCAGTAACTTTTCGTGTTGCTTTCTTGTATAGTAATTGACTTCTTTCCTATACTGTTTATAGTCTTTGGCTATATTGAGCTCGACATAGGGAATATTGTTTCTTTCTCCCCAGCCGCCTTCTGGTAACTGTCCGTAGTTCTCAACGCCGTACTTTTTTAGCATTGTTTTTTTTATTTTTTCTTGTTTAGCAAACTGCATCTTTTTATTAGTGATACCTTTCTGAACTCCTTGTGCGGTCAGTTCATTATCAATTAATATCCTAAGTCGAGGCTTTGATAGCACCGTTTCTTCTTTTTTTGTTACATACTCAACGCACGAAGTAATCGAACAAAGTTCGTTGTATCTATCTCTTATATAAGATTTTATATTATTAGTTACTCTTGCGACTTCTTCTTTATATCGATCACAGAACTTGGCGTGAGTCGGATTGCCTTGATATCCACAAGGACAGTTTAAAATTGCCATATCTTGTTCCTTAATAGTATTAGTATTTATCAAGAAAGCAAAAATATGACGGTACTCGTCTATTTTAATAGGTTTCAACATCGTCGTCGTTTGTTAAGTCTTTTGCTTCTACCCAGCCTCTGTTAGTAGTATATACCTCGTGGTCTTCTGTCATCCTTAATACCTCGTCGTTATCTAACGTAACTTCGACCCAGGCCTTTGGTCCGTGTTTTTTAACAGCGTTTAGAACTAGAGTATAACAGTTTTCGTTAGTCTTTAAGTTTTTAGCAAGTACAGTAAATTCTTCGTCGTTGTTATAGCGGTCTATAACTTCTTCTATACGAAGTTTGCCTTTATCTGTCTGCAGAAGTAAATCAGGATGAATACAGCCATCCCACTTGATACTTACGTCACTTGAGTCTGTGCCCAGCTTGTCTAATATGTCAGCAGCTTTTATAGCACCTTGTGACCCGTCGACAAACACAAGGTCCTCTAGGTGCTGGTACTCGCGACCTACCTTGGCCTCTGCTAGTATCTGTGACTCGGTAAGTGCTGTTTGTATTTCGTGAAATCTCATACCATCTTTCCCACCAGTTCTTTTATTCGACGTAGTTGTTTTTCATCTAAACTTTCGGTTTGCTCGAGTTCGCTTGGTATGCCTATATCTTGAACCTTCTTGTTTTCTTTAAAGTTGTGGATAATCTTCTCAACTAAGTCGCCGGGATAATTCTTTTTAACAGCAGCTAATAGGCTCTCAAATGAATTTAGGTCCTTTGCACTGTCTAAGCCTAATGTCTTTGCGATCTCTTCAGCGTTTTTAATGCCCTTGCTTATTTTCTCGTTTTCGTTTTTCTTAGTATAGCCGTCGCCGGTTTTCTTTGGTACTGGCGTGCGTCTAACTTTTATTAAGCCTTCTGTAGGAGAAAACATCCACCGTTTGCTTTCAAGTGCGCGGCCATCGTCTAACGTTTGCTCTGAATCTTGTCTGTCAAACACGCCCGCAATGCTAGCTAGCATTAGGTTACGAAACACACCTTTGTACTTGGATTCTGTTTCTCTCGGTGAGTGATAGTAGGTCTTCATCCACTCAGGATCGCCTGGCATAAAGTCTACTTGCACATAGCCTGTGCGCGGCTTAGACGTTGTTTTTGACTCGTCGTAGTCAACGATTTGCACTTTAGTCATTATAACAGAACTCTTTGCAATGTCAAGTATCAATGGTGTTTTTTCTAGTCTTTTTGTAAATTCTGGAATTTTGTCTGTGTCTATCTGCAGGGCTACGTCTATATCTCCAGAGAATTCTTTCTTGCCAACGCTGCCTAATACATTGTTTTTAAGGTCAATGCCTAGTACCTTCTCTAGCGCGTCTAACGTAGGTTCTATTTCCGAAATGTGGATTGGCCCTACTCCTGGCATTGCGCCGCCTTCATTTAATCTCATTGTTTTTTCTCTCTATGATCCTATTCATTGAACGTTTGAACTTTCTTGGGTCGCCGCTCTTTATGGAGTTAATAAATCTACGTTCTAGTTCCGAGGCAGTATCTTCGTCGTATACATCACTTATTCTATTAAGAAGGTTAATGGAGCTTTCGATGATATTCGCCGCCGTGGCTTCTATTAGGTAGTCATTATCATTATGCCTACCTAAATTATTAAGCTCTTCCAATATACTTCTGGTGCGTTTCTTCATATAGTAAAGTTCCTTGCTAGTATTTAGTGACTTAAGTACGTAAAGACACTGCGACTGACACAGTGTCTTAAACCGTTTACATCACCTTTTTAACGTGGAGCCTTATTCTACGTACTTGTGCAGTGTTAGAAACCGCGCGGAGATCTACATCAAAGGTATGAGAGCCTGCTGCTATGTTGTATCTACGGAATCCTGAGAGCATACGGAAGTCGTCAGGCGTTTTGTCGTTTTCTCTACCGTGTACAATCTCCATTAGCGTAGTAGTGTTATCCATCTGTACTCGCAGTTGGATGTCATCGTCTTTGGAGGTGTTGCGCCCCTCCATACTCCAGTGCACTTCGTAGTCTCCAGTTGAAGGTATAGTAGTAGTTAGTGTTAGCACCTCTACATAAGTAGCACTTGTTGTTGATTGCAGAGTCTCTGCCTCTTGATAAGCAGTAAAGTTAGATGTCAAGTTAAATGCTGCTACCCAGTTTGATCCGTTCCACTGCATAAACTGACCAGTTGCCGGAGTGTTGCTAGTTAACTGGTGAGTGTGGTCACTTCTTGCAAGGCTGTTAGCTGAGCCTTGTGAATTAGCACTACTACTGGTGTTTACTGCTGCGGCTGTGGTTAGTGGATCTGCCCCACTAGGCAAGTGTCTTGCTGCGTGCGCTTCTACTGTCACTCCGTTAACCGTGCCTACAGTAATAATGTTATTTGAGTTAAGGTTTAGGTTGCCGGTAAGTGCTCTAGTACCATCAGTTCTTAGATATTGCAGGTGATCGTCGTTGGTAAGACCTAATAAATCACCGTGGTCGATTGCGCTAATAACCGTCTGGATTTTATCAGCTGACCAAATGTCATCCGTTGCTACACCTGCATCATTTACACTACCACCTACTGCTGTGACTGCTCTTGGAGCAGTAAAGTATTGATTAGTTATACCTTCACTTAGATCATCTGTGTCTTTGAGACCGAATGCAGTATCAAAACGTCCCTGTGTATAATAGAGGTTAGTGCCTTCGCTTAGATCATCTGTGTCTTTGAGACCGAATGCAGTATCAAAACGCCCCTGTGTGTAGTAAAGATTAGTGCCTTCTGACAGATCGCCTGTGTCTTTGAGACCAAACGCAGTATCAAATCTAGTCTGTGTATAGTAAAGATTAGTGCCTTCGCTTAGATCATCTGTGTCTTTGAGACCAAACGCAGTATCAAATCTAGTCTGTGTATAATAGAGGTTAGTACCCTCGGCAACATCGTCTGTGGTTAAGTTATCAACTGATGTTTGTGCTGCAAAATAAGTACTGTCAAATCCATCAAGTGTGTCTGCGTCTACGTTCAACGCATCAACAAATGTCTTGTCAACCCTAGTGTCGATTGCACTATTTGCACGAGCAGAGGTGTAATAGAGATTTGACCCTTCTGTTAGGTTGCTTGTTGTCTTGAGGCCTAATGCAGTATCAAAACGTCCCTGTGTATAGTAAAGATTAGTGCCTTCGCTTAGATCACCTGTGTCATTTCCAATTAAGAAGCTAGCATCCAAGTATCCAGCAGAGTCAGTGCGTATTAACTTGTCTGCATCACTTATACCTGTGGTTGCTTGAACGCCTACGTTCCCATTAACTCCTACTTCTTCGTCGACGTAAGCAATAATCTTATCAGCTGACCAAATATCATCTGTTGCTGAGCCGGCGTCGTCAATACTACCACCTATAGCTGTGACTGCTCTCGGAGCAGTAAAGTATAAGTTAGTTCCTTCTGATAGATCAGTAGTAGACTTATTACCGAATGCAGTATCAAACCTAGTCTGTGTATAGTAAAGATTAGTACCTTCTGACAGATCACCTGTGTCATTTCCAATTAAGAAGCTAGCATCCAGGTATCCAGCAGCGTCAGTGCGTATTAACTTGTCTGCGTCACTTATACCTGCTGTTGACTGCACCCCGACCGATCCACTAGTACCAACTTGGCCGTTGGTGTATGCAATAATCTTATCAGCTGACCAAATGTCGTCCGTTGCTGAGCCTGCGTCGTCAATACTACCACCTATAGCTGTGACTGCTCTCGGAGCAGTAAAGTATAGATTAGTTCCTTCGGCAACATCGTCTGTGTCAATAGTATCCAAAAGTGTCTTGTCTGCTGCTGACATAAAGCCAGGCACAGATTGTGTAGCAACTGCGTGTAGGGTGCCGCCTGCCTGGTCTCCGTGACTGTGCACGTGATCCTGTCTAGCAAATGCGTTCTGTATACCTTCAGTGTTCGAAACACCAATAGTTAACGGCGTGCCTGTAGTCAATGGATCTGCGCCGTTTGGCAAGTGCCTTGATGCGTGTGCTTGGATAGTTACACCGTTGTATGTACTTGCGTTATTCAACGAGTTGCCACCGAGATTCATATTGCCTGTTAATGCTCTAGTGCCGTCGGTTCTTAGGTACTGCGGATGGTCATCACCCCCTAAGCCCAGCAGATTGCCGTGTGTAGTTGACGCAGACACCGCAGTGGCCTTAAAGCCTAGTACAGGACGCTCGTCAAGTATTGTAACAATATTACTATTACCTTCTTGCACTATAATGGATGCAATAAGAGCAAATGATTCTTTTATAAAGCCTGGTGGCAACGGCAAGTTTGCTTGTTCAGCAACAGAGATGTTATCGTGTTCTTCCTGACCTATTACTAAGAAATATTTTTCTTCTTGAACGCCATCTACTACGTAGACCGAATGCTTTACGTAGTAGTCAGTCGACAGATTAGCTAGGCCGCCAGTGCCGTTATCGTACTTAACTGGTACAACTTGTGCGTTTTGCGTTGTTTCGTAGCCGCCTATGCCATCACGGTTTGCTATTCTAAACAACATGTCTGTGCCGCCCGCCGGGGTAAACTTCGTTCGACCGTAGTAATATGTTCCACTTGACACATTAATTTGTAATGGACTTGCACTCTCTGTGACAAAGCTACCAGAAACATATATTGGGCCGATTGCTTCTCTAGTATACTTGTCGTTGACGTTACTTGCGTGTCCTAGTCTGCTCGCAATATCCTCAACAAATTGAATTTCTCCATTGTCAGCAAATACTCTTGCTATAAGGATGGTGTTAATGAAGTTTGCCGGAGCCGATGATTGAGCAGACACCGTTCCGTTTACGTCTACTGTTACCCAGCGTTCATCTTTGTCGTTAAGTGCTAGCGTTGTTTCTGCCCAGACTACGTCCAGTACGTAGTTATCTGTAATATCAGCAGCATATCCGATGCCTGCTGCCACTGTTATTTCACTAGTGCCTTGCGTATAACTAACTTCGCCACCAGATACAATACCCATTGTAGCACTATTTCTAATTAAGCGTGTTAAGTTAACAGTTCTACTAGTTGCGTCACCTTGGTAGATATCGCCAACTTGTATTAACCCTACTTCTGATCCTTGCGAACTGAAGACGCTAATAATCATAGGACTGGCCGGGTCTATTGTTATCTTGTCACCGTTGAGTGCGCCGGTTATCGACCCAAGTGTTCCTGGGTGTTCTATCAACACGTCGTTAGTGAGCGCTCGGGATATTAATCCAGTTGCCCTTACAAACGGCGCAGCACCCACGTTAGCAACGTGTAAAGTAGTATCAATATCAGCGCCGCCGGCGTCAGTGAGTATAACAATTGATCCGTTTTCGATATGAAACAAGTGGTTAATATCGGCTTGGTTTGCACTAATTCGAAGACTATTAAGAATAACAAACGTTGCCGGACCAAGTATTTCCATGTAGTGTGAAATAACAATTAGGTCATTTACTACGTTATGTACAACTCTGTCAACCGTTACATCAAGAATGCCTGTAGAAGTAGTCTCAAATAGGAACGGTCTGACTGCTTGACTCACACTAGAAACTGTAATGTCTTCTATCCTGACTCTTATATTGTTAGAAGAAGTATTCGTAAACCCTAAAAACCCCCATGCTCCTTTAAATTCAACGAAGCTAACTACTAGCTCGCCAGGAAGAGTGTCATCGAGTCTAATCGTGTCTGTTCCTGCTTCGAATGGTCCAGACAGCGAAACGCCGGTGATAACCGAATCTGCACCAACAGTAATAAAGTCTACACCGTCCTCCGATGGCTGTATTAGTGTTCGGGGCCCGTGACCTGTGAGTGATACATACCTAGGCACAGTAAATGGCTCTTCAACGAAGCGGCCGACGCCAACAGAGATCACATAAGGGTTATTAGTTGCAGCGTCTCCTCTAGCCGCAATCTCTGCCAGGGCATCTTTAATTGTTAAAAATTCATTCGTTCCTGTAGGTGACTTATCGACATAGATTACGTTTCTAAACCCGAAGTTAGCAATAATAGCTTCAACTCTTTCGTCAGTATAATAAAGGTTTGTTATACCTTCTGCAACGTCGTCTGTGGTTAGGTTACTAACTGTTTGTGTTAGGTTACTTAAATCGCCATCTGTGGCGAAATAAGTACTGTCAAGTCCGTCAAGTGTGTCTGCGTCTACGCTCAACGCATCAACAAATGTCTTGTCTACTCTAGTGTCGATTGCACTATTTGCACGAGCAGAGGTGTAATAAAGGTTTGTTATACCTTCACTTAAATCATCTGTGTCCTTGTTGCTAATTGCAGTATCAAACCGAGCTTGTGTATAATAGAGGTTTATCGAACCTTCACTTATATCGTCAGTGTCGGCTCCTGCTAGGAAACTAGCACTTAGGTAACCACTAGCATCTGTCCGTATTAAAACATCACTGTCGTCAATGCCACTAGTCGCTGTTATTCCCACTAACCCTGCAATACCTACTTGTTCATTGAGGTAGTTGTCGATCTTGTCAGCTGACCATATATCGTCTATACCTAATCCCGAGTCGTTTATTTCGCCGCCAACTGCTGCAACAGCTCTTGGATCGGTATAGTAAAGATTAGTGCCTTCGGCAACATCGTCTGTGGTTAAGTTATCAACTGATGTTTGTGCTGCAAAATAAGTACTGTCAAATCCATCAAGTGTGTCTGCGTCTACGTTCAACGCATCAACGAATGATTTGTTTACTCTAGTGTCGATTGCACTATTTGCACGAGCAGAGGTGTAATAGAGATTAAAAGACCCTTCTGGTATATCATCTGTGTCAAGGTTACTAACAGTGTTGGTAAGACTCGTAACGCTGGCCGCAGTAGCAAAATAAGTACTGTCGAATCCGTCTAGTGTATCAGCGTCTGACATCAATCCACTGATGAATCCTGCTGTAACTTTTTGGTCTATATCAGCAAACACCCGTGCTTGGGTGTAATACAAGTTGCTCGACCCTTCAGTTAAGCCGTCGGTGTCTGTCGGTCCAGTGCCTGTGCCAGTAATCGGTATCCCCCCTACTGACTGTCCGTCACTAATGAAAAGCGCCCCAGTTTCTTCATTGTAGAACAAATGTCCTTCTTCGCCTACATATTGGTCTACGGGGAACTTAACCAATCCTGCTTTTATTTTTCTTAGAAATGCCACGTTCTTCCCCTATTCTGTAACAGTCTTACGAGATCTCGTCATCTTCTGAATCATCTGTTAGTTGCGCTGCCACTATTGATTTCTTCCCAAGGGCAGCTTTTTTTAACTCTATTTCTTGTTGTTGCGGACTGACCATTACATCTGGTGCGTCGTCAGCATCTGGTGACTCTTCGTCATTATTACTGTACCTTGGATCATCATAATCTGTTTGTTGACTACACGGTGTTGGTCTTGGGTTAATTGTCTGCGGCTGGTGAATTGGCTGGATAGTCACGTCCGGCTCTCCCATATCATCAACGTCAATCTTTATAATAAATTCTCTAGCTCTCATAGATCGGCTCCTATTGTATTATTTATCAAGGATTTCATTTGCTGTATTTTTTAACCTCTGTTAAATAATCCAAGGACGGCCTGCCTGAAGCCCGCTTGCGTTTGTGTTGTCAATTCGATCACTTGTGTCGTTGTCAGCAGGCGCATACTTGCTAGGCAACCTGTCAATGTCATAAGTGTCAGGTTTACCTTGTGCTGTTCGGTTCGAAGACGCCAGGTTCAGTTTTGCTATTTGCCGATCTTGTTTGTACTGGAGTGTTGAAATACCATTAGCTGCCGTTTCTCATCCCTCCTAATCGGCGAATGTTTTCTATCTCTTTCGAGTAGTTGTCTTTTGTAGGCGAATCGTCGCCTTGCGATTTCATAAAGTCAACTATTTGATCATAATCTTTCATACTAATTACATGGTCTTTGCTTAATTCTGTTACCCTCTGAGTAACGTCGTGAAGGTCCATGTCGTTGTCAACGTCTTCTTTAGCTAGCTCTAGCAATCTTAGAAATGCCGGAACGTCGATTCTAATTACATCTGTCATAAGAGTACACCTTGTTTGAGTATTGTAACTGTATTTATTGCAGGCTGGTAATAGATGTATAAATATTATTGCAGGAGTAGGGCAGGAAGCCATTTCTACTAAACAACTTGTATACAAAAAGAACGCATTAGGTTAAGGAATGTTATAAACAAGACCTAATGCGTTTTCATTTCACTGAAGATATATATTCCACGCAGGGTGTCGAACTTCGATTGCAAATTTCTTGCGCTTGCTTACTAGCTCGTAATAGTCAGGCTTGTAAGGCATCCTAATCGGCTTAGGACCTAGACTATTACCTTTGTTATGGTTGCAAGGACCGCAAGCTGTTACAATGTTCTCCCAAGTAGTCTTGCCGCCACGACTTTGCGCTAGCACGTGGTCGAGCGTAGCTTGTGCTCGTGTTAAAAACACCTCGCAGTACTGACAGGTGTATAAGTCGCGCAGGAAGATGTTCCCCTTTGAAAACCTTGGCTTTTGATTAGACTTCATCATCTCTTTCAACATAATTACAGCCGGCACCTTAGTTTCCCAAGTTTCCGAATGTACTGTCCAATCGTCGTACCATTCTAGTACGACACACTTGTCTAACCACATGTACGTTATAGCGTCCTTCCACTTTATTGCACTTAACGGAAGATGTGACACTGGTTGTGCATTGGCGTTAAGTAATAAGCAATCCACGGTGTTTTCCTTTATTATGTTCTTAATGAAACAATTTATCGATACTAGTTTCAGTCGCAACTTTTATATATGTTACTTAGAAAGTATAACACAACAGCATTGGTTATGTCATCCTCTTTTGTTAAAACCAATTCTTAACCGTATATTCTGTACAGTAATCAATGGCCTGTCGCCATTGTTTAGCTGCTGGCATGTCTGAGAATATAACCTGATTCGCAGCAGGAACCGTAAGCCACTTGTTGCTGGCAACTTCTTTCTCTAGACGTCCTGGAAGCCAGTCACATTTACCAGCACACAAGATCCAGTCTGTTGGCATATTGCCCATTACTAGTTTTTCCAGCATAAACGTGTCGGAGCTTACACTAATATCGCAACTTACTGCACGAGTGTTTGATGAGTACCACTCTGAGCTGTGTAGCATTATTACACCATTTTCATCTTCTAGGCCGCCATGATACAAAGGCTTTTGCAGGGCTGACAAAGACCCGTCAGCCGCGAATTTCATTCGTTCTAGTAAAGTTTCAACAGTTACCCCACTTTGTCTATTAATAACTATGCCTTGCGCACCCAACTGTGGCGAGTGTTCGTAGATGTATATTACACACTCTTCTAAAGGATGAGTGTCTCGTCCAGGCATGCTAATTAATAGCGACCCTGCCAAGCATTTTGTGAGTGATAATCCTAAATTAGCCATTTTATCTCCGACTTAGTTCTTATAACCTTACGAGTGATCTGGTACCGGGCCGCCGTACTTTACGCTCTTTTTCGTCTTGCCTGTAACTTTTTTGCCGCCAACATAAGTATCGTCTCTGCGAGAAAGGAAACCCTGGGCTACACACGATGACTCCCAGCTGGCACTCATTTTCTTACGAGGTGTATTTTGACAATAAGACTTATCAGGCTTTGCTTCACTTAGTTCTGCGTCAACGTCTTCTATTAATTCGTTCATCTTCATAATTGTTTACCTAAACTTGTCGGCCGGGTTGCTTGGCGTAGTGCTGTTTTCTTTTTCTTCACAAAGCTTAAACGTCAGCGCTCGCCTAGGGCCTTGGGTAGTGTTTATGTTTATCTCTCCCGATTTTTCATGAAACTCTATCTTAGTAATAGTAGCTCTTTTGTTATTCGGCCCAACTACTATTTCCTGTCCAACTTCTAGCTGCACTGCAATACTCTTAAGTGGCTTCACGGTCTGCTCCTCGTCTTGCTAAAGTATTTAGTTGCAAAATATCTCTTGACACAAAAACGGTCTGGCGCTATAATTACTAGACACTAACGTAAATCAACCGTACAGAGGTATACTAGATTATGATCGAGCATGCAACACTTAAGCAAAAGACACACGACTTCTATCAGCGGCAAGCAAGTGTAGACTCCTACGCATTAAATGCGTTTGACGGTACGTTTGCTTTTTCCAGCCACGAAGCTGTTCCACAGTTGATTCGTGAGCTAGTTCTTAGTCAACGCAACGAAGACAAGTACTTAAATATCTCTCTTAGCGTAATTAACGACATTGCTAACTCCTTCTGGGAAGGTGCAGGTAGTTGTGCTAAGATCTCGGATATCATCTGGGACTGTCGAATTGCCCGTGCATTTGGCGCAACTTATACTGAGAGCAAAAACGCTTATACGCTAAACCGTTCAGTTGAAGATTGGGAGGCTATTGCCAATGACAGTTAATTCCGAACTTACCCCCAATGACATTACTACGGGCCAGCCGTGGGGGTGCCGCTATCGAGTAACGAAAATGCTAGACAAAGACGGTGTACCTGTCAAGAATCTTCAAGTAGGTCAAACAGCAGCAGGGCCGGGACCTGTCGAGGGCACTGCTGTTATTAAAACTCGTGACACAGAAAAAGAGTTACTTGAACTAGTTGACATTGACACGCAAGAGACTCACATTGTCCCGTACCATGATGTATGGGATATTGATACTGTAGTGACCAGTAACGAGTAGATTACCTTAAAGGGATATATACGTATATGGAGATATGGAGATACGTATATGATCAAAGTATTCTTGGCTACACTTGGTGTAGCTTTAGCTATGCTAACTTGTAATGCCGCCGGTGACACACGACTAGCACTAGGAGCGTGGAGTAGACATATACCGGCAAGTAGCAGCATAACCAACGAGACTCACAATCTCGTAGCAGTTGAACACAACGGCTGGCAGAGCGGCTACTTTAAGAACAGCTATGGCAAAGATAGTATCTTTGTGGCGCGTACTTTTCGGCTTAGGTACTCTAAGTATGTGAACTTTACGTTTTCAGTGGGCCTGAATCGAGGATACCGGACTTGCTTTGGCCCTGGGACTGACAAGACTGCAAATATATGTCCGCATGCGTTTGCAGGAGTAGAGTTTACCAAGCACAGAATTATTCCTACAGTCAAAGCGACACCTGGGGTTATTCTGTTTTCTCCGGAAATTAGGTTCTGAGAGTACAAGGAGAATATCTTATGAAAGAATACGTCAACGAAGCTAACAGAATCAAGACTCATATCGAGCAAATAACCCCAGACGACGTGCAAGAGACTTGCAAACTGCTAGACTACTTTTGGAAAAGTTTTTGCGAAGTAGATGTTGAAATCCTTTGGCTAATAAGATATACCCGCCATGATCATGGAGCTAAAGGAGCTTGGGCTGACCTTGACTACCGGTTAAGAATTAAACTAAAAGAATGGGATTTACTGTAGTGAAACAATTAAGGAAGGATGGATGAATAAATGAATAGCTTATTATTACTTGGAATCTTAGCAAGTATCTTTGTTGTGTTTTGGATTATAGGTGCTTTTATGTTAGGCAGACAATTCGGCCAACAAGAAGCCCGAATTGAAAGATTACGTTCAGAGCACGTAGAATACACAGAAGAGGTATTACAGCAGCAACAAGACCTAGAGGACGCTTGGGCGAAACATAGTAGGTCTCAAGAAGGCGAGTATAACCAAGCACCTTCGCCTGCGCAACCAAGCACACTTATACAACACATTCGGCCTGTATCGTAAACTTTAGAGGTTATAGTCGATGAATAACGATTCAATGCGAGAAGGTTTCGAAGACTGGTTCCGAGACAACTTTGTCACTGACGGCTCGAATGCCAGCATTTTACTAATTGCTAACATGCTTCGGTGCGATTCAAACAACGACTACGTGGATATTGTTACTCAAGACTACTGGATTGAGTGGCAAGCTGCGTGTGCATGGCAGCTTGCCAACCAAAGTTGAGCCTTGGATATAAGAGGATACTACTGTGGCCCAGCTTACAAAGGCAACACAGTGACATATCGCAGAGACCCTGCTGTAACAGTCGGCCCACCCCCGTCGTGGGATTTGTTTTTCTGAGCCAGACTGCTACACAGCAGTAAATAATCGTCGCACTTCAAACTTCCAGACCATTAATGGTTGACAAGATCCTCTGTTGACCGTATAATGTATATACACTGATAAGCAAAAGGTTTATGGGATGCTCGCGACTTCATAGCCTTGCTGTTACAGCAACTATATTGAAACCGCATGTTAGACCAGCTCAAGAGTTTGCATACAACGGGTCCGGTTCATTAAGCTGGGCAGAATTCTTCTACGGTGACGACAACGGCATGGCCGAAGTTGCCCTCCACAACTAACAGATATGAAAAAGAAACCAAATTACTTTACTAATCTACTAGATGCCTGTGCAGATCAGTACGATCGCACAACTGACTCAACTACTCAACGGAATCTCAGAATATCAACTGCAAGACAACACCGTATTCGCAAGCTAGAAAAGTATGCAATGCGATCAATACTAGGAGGATAGTATGTCAGAGACAATGGAAGTGTACGTTCAGTTCAAGAAAGACTTGAATAGGTATGTTCTCAAAGTTTTTCTTTCCTTTGTTATCCTTTATACTGCTGCGACGTTTATGCCTGTTGGCCTTGATTCGACTGACAACGGTCTGGCCCACAGCGGCCTGGGATTATACATCGATAACCTAATAGGTTGTCATTACCTTTCAGCAGGAAGTTCCGGCAGCTTGACTCCGCGACTGACTAGTCAAGGCACCCACATCTGTACAGGACAAGACTAATGGAACTTAGATGGTTAATAGATCCGGTCACCTATGATCGTGTGTTACAGTACTCGCGTCACAGGCAATAACGGAGTACCGTGGCCTGCTGGTGAAAGCTGGGACACAGGATGGATCGATGTTCCGCAGGTGTATGCCACACCAACAAGGATTTATTGACCAGTAGGGTCAATTCTATTCTTGCAAAGATGCGTGGAAGATTGCCCAAGCAAACACACAAATTATCAGACGCTGTAGCGGCAGCGAAGACTGAACCCCCATGGAGTGAGAACCTCTGTTAATAATTTAATAAATAGTAATGTGTTCAACCAGGAGAAGTTTATGCTTGCACTTACCGGAATGATTCTATTTGCGTTTATATTCGTGGCGTGGCGTTTTAACCGATTCAATGTTGCTTTTTGGTTCTGGGCAGTGTTGGGCATGCTAACTTGGCTAATCACCTACGGCCTTTTCAAAACAGTTGCATCTTTGTTCTAAGAGTCTAGGACCTACTCTTGTCAACGATATAGAAGCTCCATCTGTTCACGAACAGATCTCGTTGATGACCGGTTCTGAACTGAGCTTGATATACATCCCCCGTTTTTACTAGTCTCCAGTCTCGCCCAACCTCTCCCAATGTATCATTGAGCCAATAGGTCATCTTCAATGAAGGAATAACATTGGCAGCCATGTCAATGGTATATTCAAGGATGGGTCCGCCTGCAGGCGTGCAATCTTCGCTGCGGGCTGCAAGGCTCATTCAGACGTGTTTCCCTGTGTGCAGTTGCTGGCTTGCTTATATGCGTCTAGTATCATCAAACAATCTCCTAGTGCATCATGAGGACGAAGTTGACTCCTCATTATCTTGGCCATGTGAGACTGATTCGGTCTCCCCGGGAGCAGGTCTAAAACATGCGCTACTTCTAACGGAGCCACAGCAGGAGTCACGCCCGCAGTGAGCAACAGCCTGCCCAACCAGAAGCCTTCGCACGCCGGAGCGTCGCTGTAGACCCTGCAATTCCCGTGGTCTACAGCGTCTAAGAACCTCCTGGCGGCGTCTGAAACACTCAACCCTGTGTGCATGAGCTCCTCTCTTCTAATGTTGTGAATATCCTGCGCATTGTAGTCCCAATGCTGCCATGTGTGATGCGGCTTGATATAAAATTCATCAGTTTCTCGAGTGGCTATATCAACCCAAGCTATCTGAATGGGATACGACTGTGCCTGCAACCCGCTGGCTTCACAGTCTACTATTAGTTGTCTCATGACTCTCCCGGAGTGTTAAGATTGATGTTCAACGACGTGTGTACTTAGCTGTGCTCTACTCAACTTCCTTGCATACCCCACCCCATGCTATGCTAAACATCAGCTGATGTCTGCGGTTGGCAAACTCCACTGTTTCGATCAAGTCTATGCTGTTCTGCACACCATTAGCAGAGCGTACTAGCCAGTCCCATTGCGAACCTCTTGAACCACAGTTGACATCCAGCCAATTTAAGATCTCCGACGTGTGTGTGCTGCCCATTAAGTGAACAGGCGTAACGTACTCCTTGCTTTTGTTCAAAAGTATCTCCTCTGACAAAGATGTGTATGACCCCGCTGCAGGAGTTTATGACCCCGCTGCAGGAGTTTGTTCTTATTAGTGTATAGTGTACACTCAAACAACTTACAAGTCAAGAACTCTATTGTTTTCAATGCAGTAGAGCTAAAACTCCACAGACCATGCTCGGTACCTTGTTACACGCACATGGAGTATTAGAGTTATAATAGTATACCACTCTGAGCATTGTTAAGAGCACACACACACATAGAGCATGACTGTTACTACTGTGCTAAGAACACGCACACATAGAGTATGCTAAGAACACGCTAAGAACACACATAGAGCATTTGCGTTATAATGCTAAGAGCATGACTGTTATAATGCTAAGAGTATGGACTGTTATAATGCTAAGAACACACATAGAGCATTTGCGTTATAATGCTAAGAGTATGCTAAGAGTATGCTAAGAGCATGGACTGTTATAATGCTAAGAGTATGGACTGTTATAATGCTAAGAGTATGACTGTTATAATGCTAAGAGTATGCTAAGAGTATGCTAAGAGTATGCTAAGAGTATGGACTGTTATAATGCTAAGAGCATGACTGTTATAATGCTAAGAGTATGCTAAGAGCATGACTGTTATAATGCTAAGAGCATGCTAAGAGTATGCTAAGAGCATGCTAAGAGCATGCTAAGAGTATGCTAAGAGCATGCTAAGAGTAT
>Ga0136601_1000380_pt1 | contig 19973 bp, 22 predicted proteins | sample AntRauMFilla2699_FD_181020 | JGI IMG/M metagenome (GOLD analysis project Ga0136601, IMG submission 181020) | Saline lake microbial communities from Rauer Islands, Antarctica - Metagenome Filla 2 #699 | ecosystem: Environmental > Aquatic > Non-marine Saline and Alkaline > Saline | place...
GCATAGAGACTGTCTTGTAAATAGGTTCGTTGAGTGTCGCTCTGAGCCGACCATAGAAAAACGATCGTCTCCGGATGGTCGTTTTTCTATAGTTACGTTAAAACCAACAACTGCGACTTTTCGTGAGTGAGTATGAAGAGGCTTTAGCCAATGTCATTTCACCCTCGAAATGGTATACTAATACTGTAATAACATACAAAAATAAACATTTTATGAAAAAACGCTTCATTGTTATTGGCAGCATCCTCGCTCTTTGGGCGCTTCTTTTGCTGCCTCTTGTGATTCCACGTGATACGAAAGCACCTGAACCAGTCGCAACGCCTGCTATAACGAATGATGAATTCTCGCAAACTCCTCCCGAAACGACGCAACAGCAAGCAACGCCTTCACCTGTTGTGCCTCCACCTCCACCAGAAAATAAGCCCGCACCAATAGTCCCCAATTCTCCAAAACAAACCGCCATTCGCGAAACAGTTGAAGATGAAAAAATCTACTACGCGCTGCAAACTGCCAATGACCCTGGATACGCGACGAGCTGGGCACTACAATCAATGAATGCACCGACAGCCTGGAATATTGCCACTGGTGACGGCTCAACCGTCGTTGCGGTAATTGATACCGGCTTTGCACTCAGCCACGATGACTTAGCTGCCAGTTGGCATGAAAATAGTGGCGAAACTGGCTTCACAACAATTGGCAGTAACTGCTGGACAGGAACACCTGCAAATAAATCGACCAACAACTGCGATGATGATGCAAACGGCTACGTAGATGACTGGCGTGGCTGGAACTTTTCAGCCGGAGATAATAACCCCGCCGCGGGACGAACAAACCAAACTGGTCATGCAGTTGCCCACGGTACCGAAGCCGCCGGGCTGGTTGGTGCTCAAGGTAACAATAGTACAGGCATCGCAACCATTAATTGGAATACAAAAATTATGCCGCTCCAAGCACTCAGCGACGATGGCTCTGGATTTTCAAGTGACGTCGCCGCAGCGATTTACTACGCCGTCGATAACGGTGCCTCGGTGATTAACCTTAGCCTTGGCGGCGTCGAATACGACCCTATCACCGAAACAGCAACCAATTATGCCTATGAAAATAACGTCGTCGTCATTGCTGCAGCCGGCAATTGTGGCACCGGTAATGAAGATGGCTGCGAGTCGGTTGGTGCTGGTTTCATTGGCTATCCAGCAAGAAATCCGCAGGTGATTGCCGTCGGTGCAAGTACACAATCTGATGCTCGTGCGAGTTTTGGCAGCTACGGAAGCGCGCTTGACGTCACTGCACCTGGATCGGGAACGATTAGCTCACCCACCTGGACTGCCGCTAACCAAACGTCGCTGTATAGCGGGGCATTATATGGAACCTCGTTCGCCTCTCCCTATGTGGCGAGTCTTGCTTCGTTAATAAAATCAATTCGCCCTGATTCCAGCGTCGAAGATGTCACAGCTCTGATACTCGGCACCGCACGAAAACCCTCCAGTATGTCTGGTCAGCCCTACACGCTCCAACTTGGCCATGGCATTATCGATGCCGCGAAAGCACTAACTGTCGCTTCTTCACTAAACATCACCGCCGAACTACCCGACCTTCTACAGGCTGGTGGTGCAAAAAGTGAACATACCTATTCAACCAATCAATCATTTGGGAGCGGCTGTAAAACTGAAACAGCAAATACCTACTGTACGGTTTGGATGAAACAAGAAAGTACCGGCTACGACCGGTACCTCCCCTACACCAATAGTGCACTTGGTGCTCAAACTGGATGGACCTGGAACACCTCTATGCTCGGCAGCGGCACCTGGGATATTCGGGCTGCTCAAGGCGATCTCACCACCACTCCGTATACAATTTCTAACAAGTAGCTATTTAGCGTATTCAATCGCGCGCGTTTCACGAATAACATTAATCTTAATCGTTCCCGGGTACTGCATGGTGCTTTCAATTTTATTCGCAATATCACGAGCTAACTTAATTGCTGTCAGATCATCGATATTCTCTGGGCGAACGATCACTCGCACTTCGCGACCAGCGCTAATTGCATATGATTTTTCAATTCCCTTAAAGCTATTTGCGATATTCTCGAGATCACGCATACGTTCTGAGAAATTCTCAGCACTGATATTACGTGCGCCAGGGCGGGCAGCTGACAGTGCGTCACAAACACGCACAACCAACGCTTCTGGTGTTGTTGCTTCAATATCATCATGGTGCGCTTCAATCGCATGAACAATCTCGTCACTCATGCCATATTTACGGGCGAGCTCTGCACCAATGTGGTGATGCTTCCCTTCCACCTTGTGTGTCACTGCTTTTCCTACATCGTGAAGTAACGTTGCGATCTTTGTAATACGGACGTCCGCACCAATCTCTTCGGCAATCAGGCCAGCCATATGCGCCATTTCAGTACTATGCATCAGAACGTTTTGACCATAACTTGTGCGGAACTTAAGTTCACCAAGTAGTTGGATCATTTCTTTTGGAATACCCACAACACCTACTTCACGTGCGGCATCTTCACCGGCACGCATCACATCTTTAGAAATTTCTTTCTGTGCTTTGGCCACCACTTCTTCAATACGGCCCGGGTGAATACGACCGTCTTTCATGAGTAACTCAAGCGATAATCGAGCTACTTGACGACGGAGTGGATCAAAACTCGATAAGATCACCATTCCTGGTGTGTCGTCTACCATAATATCGACGCCGGTTGCTCGCTGCAGGGCCTGAATATTTCGGCCTTCTTTACCGATAATACGACCCTTCATTTCATCATCCGTTAACTTCAATGCCGTCACGGTTCGTTCAGCCGTTACTTCACTACTCATCCGTTCCATTGCGGTGACAAGAATCAGCTGTGCTTTTTCTTCAGCATTATCTTGCGCTTCTTGTTGAAGTTTATCAACTAACCCAAGAAGGTCGTCTTTAATATCTCGCTCTGTCATTTCCATCAGCTTCTCAGCTGCTTCTTTTTTCTTTAAGCCGGCAATTTTCTCAAGCTTATCTTGTTGTCGTGTCCGGATCGCCCGAATTTCATCTTTCAACTCTTCTACTTCGTCTTCTTGTGTACGAAGTCTTTCAGCTCTTTTATCAAGCTCGTCCAGCTTGTTGTCCAGCGTTCGCTCACGATCAGCAAGGCGCACTTCTGTTTTATCGAGCGATTTTCGTCGTTCTGAATCTTCTTGCTTGGCTGTTTCGGCAAGTCGAATTGCTTCATCTTTTGCGTTCAAGACAATGTCACTCGCCTTTGTTTTTGCATCGGCAATCATATGATCGGCTTTGTTTTTCTGTCCTGCTTTTCGTGTACGGCTATACGCAGTAGTTCCGCCCACACCAGCAAGTACCCCGATAATTGCGGCAATTATTCCTTCTACCATATTGTTTCCTCCCTCAGAAACGACTCGGCTAAGTGTTCGTCTTAGCGGTATCGTGTATCACAAGTCGCACTGAATATTCAAAATTTAATCAAAGTCTCATAAATAATAGACTCTTCTTATTGTAGCCCCGATTATACATACGACGCAAGGTTATTTACGTGGTGTGGTAATATTTGCCTCGCCGCCATACTCTGGAAGCACTAATTGGTCGTTATCGCCGCGCTTTAGTCGCCCGAGTCCATCAGCTTGCCAATGCTCGCCCATCACACCAACAATCGGAATAGACTCAGAGTCTGCAAACGTATTAACGACGGTGATTCCAATACGAAGTCCCGTAAAACTGCCTGGACCACGAAACATAACAATTCCTGAAATATCATTCCACGACTTCGAAACACTGTGAAGTTTATCGTGTATGTAGCCAAGTAACTCTTTGGCAAGAGTGCGTCCAGATTCCCATTCAAACTGATGCGTCACTTCCTCGTTTTCAGCAAAAGCAAGTCGACACGTTGGCGTAGAGGTATCGAGTAAAATTATCATGCAAGTTGTTGCAGTAACGCTTCGTTGGCATGAATAGCAAAGCGTCGCTCTTCTTCAGAAGGTGCGCTAATCCAAATACTAATTCGTTGTTCTGGCAACACACCCTCAACAATATTCGCCCATTCAATAACAGCTACTGCTTTTTCGTCGTTTACAACTTCAGCTAGCTCATTCGACATAATGCCAGCATCGTTCAGCCGATAAAAATCATAGTGCGCGAGGCGAAGCCCATCACGTGCATCGTATACCCTGTTAATAGTGAAGCTAGGGCTCTGCACATCCTCAGAAATACCCATACCAATCGCAATACCTTTTACGAATGTTGTTTTGCCAGCGCCAACATCACCGACTAACTCAATTGTCTCGCCTCCTTTTAAAAGGCTGCCGAGTTTCTCGCCCAGCTGTCGTGTACTCGTTTCATTGTTTACTTCAATAATCATTAGTACCAATTATAACACCTAGCGCTTCTATGGCTACTGCGATACAATGGAGCATAAGTATTATGCGCATTTCCGATAACATTTTGGAAGCGTTGCTAGGGCGGGCAAACCTTGCAACACCGGAGCGAATAGCGGACCTCAAAAAAGAGGCAACCCGGCTGAAGCGTTCTCTTCTTGAGGTCGTACTAGGGCAAGAAATTAGCGATGAAAAATCACTTGTCAAAGCCTTCTCTGAGTACTCGAGTATCCCGTATATCGAACTAGATCCACAAAAAATACCCCCCGATGCCCTACAACTTATCCCTGAGCGTGTTGCACGACAATATAATGCGGTCATCTTCAAGGTTGATGAAGAGGGTATTCGCCACCTTGCCATGGAAGACCCTGACGATGTTCAGGCGGTTAACTTTATTCAAAAAGAAACCGGCACAAACACAAAAATCTATATTGCAACTAAAGATAATATCCTTTCTGCCCTTGATGCGTACCGCGGTGACGTGAACGCCGAGCTGAATGAAGTGATTGACATTCAGCGTGAAGATGAAGCAACGCAAAACAGTCAAAAGATAAGCGATCAAGATATCGCCGAAGATTCTCCGATCGCTCAAACTGTTAACTTGTTACTCGAATATGCAATTCGTTCACACGCCAGTGACGTCCACATTGAACCACGCGAAGAGTTCGTCCAGGTTCGATACCGTATTGACGGTGTCCTTAAAGAAGTGAACCGTCTTCCGAAAAATGTCATTGGTGCCCTAACGAGTCGTATTAAAATTCTTTCTAATCTTAAAATTGATGAACGACGTGTACCACAAGACGGTCGATTTAAAATTAAAGTCGGCGGTCGTCAGTATGCACTCCGTGTCAGCTCGCTCCCTGTTGCCGATGGTGAAAAGATTGCCATGCGTATCTTGGATGAATCAAATCAAGCAGTCACCCTCGAAGAACTTGGCTATTGGGGCAAAGCACTTGTCGACCTTAATAACGCCATGCACCAGCCAAACGGTATTGTCCTGATGACTGGACCAACCGGTAGTGGTAAGTCGACCAGCTTGTTTAGTATCTTAACTATTCTTAACCGACCAAATGTGAATATATCCACAATCGAAGATCCTGTAGAGTATAAAATTCCTGGTGTGAATCAGACCCAAACCAATACAAAAGCCGGAATGACCTTCGCAAACGGGTTACGTGCACTGCTGCGTCAAGATCCAAACATCATCATGATTGGTGAGATCCGTGACGGTGAAACTGCCAGCCTTGGTATTCAAGCGGCCCTTACTGGCCACATGGTATTTAGCACACTCCACACCAATAACGCAGCCACTACCCTCCCTCGTTTACTTGATATGGGAACAGAGCCGTTTTTGATCGCTAGTACTATTCGAGCGGTCGTCGGTCAACGTCTTGTTCGTCGTCTCCACAAGCCATCTCGTCAAAGTTTCATCCCAACCGAAGAAGAAAAACAGGCGATTATTAAACTCTTTAACCTCAAAGATGGCCAGAGCTTTAAACTGATTCATGAACTCGAAAAACAGGCGGCAGCTCAAGGGCTTGGTGGTGACACACCATTAAGCACCGACGAGAATGGCATTAAGCAGTTGTGGCGCGCCAATAAAGAAGTCAAAGAAGATGGTGTTCAAGAAGGCTATCAAGGCCGTATTGGTATCTACGAAGTGCTCACCAACTCAACACCCGTACAAAAACTTATCATGAACCATGCAACCAGTGATCAAATTCAACAACAAGCAATTACCGAAGGGATGATGAATATGCAGCTCGACGGCCTCATTAAAGCACTCCGTGGTGAAACAACCATCGAAGAAGTGCTCAGAGTGAGTAGGGAATAAGCATGCCGAAATTTTCTTATGTCGCAGTCGATGCCGATCGCAAACCCGTTAACGGAACAACCGAATTACCCGATCGTGCCAGTGTCATTGATGCGCTCACAAAACAACAGCTTCGTCCCGTTAGTATTAAACAGTTAAAAGAAACGAAGGCCTTTTCAATTGATTTCCAACACCTGCTGGAAAGTAAAAAAGTAAAACAAGACCAACTGGTTATTTTTACGCGTCAGCTTAGTGCAATGGTGAGCGCCGGCGTGCCGCTATTACGTTCCCTCACCTCTCTAGAGAAGCATGCCGAAGATCCAGTACTGAAAAAAATTCTCGGAGCCGTTATTAAGCAGGTTGAAGGGGGCGCCTCTCTTGGAGAAGCCCTCAATAAACACCCTGAAACGTTCAACGATATTTACGTCAACATGGTAAAAGCTGGTGAAACCGCCGGGATTTTAGATGATATTTTGAAACGGCTGGCACACCAGCAAGAAAAAAGTGCTGCGATTCGTAAAAAAATCCGCAGTGCGATGGCCTACCCAATTGTCCTACTCGTCATTACCGTCCTTGCCTTCTTTGGATTAATGCTGTTCGTGATTCCTCAAATTGGTTCTATTCTTGACGACCTTGGTGGACCAGATGCAGAGCTTCCTGGTATCACCCTCTTCATGCTCGGTATTAGCAGCATTATGACAACATACTGGTACATTATCATTCCGGGGCTCATTGGCGTGATTTATGTCCTCATTCGCTACATCAGAACTCCTCGCGGCCGACGACAATTTGATGGCCTTATACTTAAAATCCCTGGCCTAAAAACAATCATCATGAAAATTGCAGTTGCCCGTTTTGCTCGAACGTTCTCAGCCCTCATGGGTGCCGGTGTTGCCGTGCTCGAATGTCTTGATGTTACTTCAAGGGCTGTAGGGAACGTCCTCTACGAAGAAGCCTTAGCGACTGCCGCGAAAGAAGTAAAGAATGGACGCTCGCTTTCAGCTGTTCTTGATAATAGCGAACTATTCCCCGCTATTGTAAGTCAGATGTTGTCTGTCGGTGAAGAAACTGGTCAAACAGATACTGTTTTAGTAAAAGTCGCTGAATTCTACGAAGAAGAAGTTGACCTTGCAATTGAAGGAGTGAGTTCGATTATTGAACCCGTGATGATTGTTCTCATGGGTGGTATGGTTGGGTTAATTGCCGCCAGTGTGATGACCCCAATCGCTCAGCTCTCGCAGAACATTCAATAAAAGGTGTCTCTACTAAGGTGCTCATGCTATAATACGATATAGTAAATCAGTGGGCATCATGTCGAAGTTATTTTATAAAGACACACCAATTATCGGACTTGATATCAGTAATACTGGTATCAAGATTATGTCAGTTGATCCTAAAAAACTACTCGTTGAAGGATATGGCACAATCGACCTCGAACCGCAAAAGGTGAAAGAGGCGCTTGAAAAGCCTGATAAAACATACATCGCAGACAACATTAAAAAAATGTTGGATGAAAATGTACTCGGACACCTCCCTCACAAACGTGTCGCCATTTCCTTACCAACCGCACGAAGCTACTCACGAACCTTTACCCTTCCCTCGTCAACAGAAAAAGCCCTCCATGACGCCGTTCTCCTCGAAGCCGACCAATATATCCCAATTCCCTCAGCAAGCCTGTATATTGATTACCAAATTATCGAACGTGGCCACAAAGAAATTACAGTGCTGATGAGCGCAATTCCTCAAATTATTGTTGATAATGCCATTGCAAACGTTGAGGCAGCGGGGCTCGAACCTGTATTTATTGAACCAAGTATCTGCTCGGTAGGCCGCGTCTTAACTGCCACTGAACGAGGCGACCTTCCGACAGTTATTGTCGACATTGGGCCAGCCTCAACTGATATCGCCATTCTTGATCGTGGTACCATCCGTGTCACCGGCGGATTACCTATTGGTGGAAATACATTTACCCTGGATATCGCAAAAAAGCTGAGTGTTGCGCTTGAAAATGCACACCAATTGAAAGTTCTCAATGGTTTGAACGCCGGACCGCGCCAACAAAAACTGAGTACTGCGCTCGAACCTACCCTGCAAAGCCTTGTTGCTGAAGTAAAGAAGGTAATGCGGTATTACAGCGAACGCATTAGCGATGATCGTAAGCTCGAACAACTCCTGATTGTAGGGAGTGGGAGCAACGTTCCTGGTATCGGTGAATACTTTACTAACAACCTTGTGATGCCGGCTCGTGTTGCGAGTCCATGGCAGCGACTCGACTTTGGTAAAATTCAAGAACCTCCTAAACAGCTCCGTCCACGGTACATCACTGTTGCTGGTCTTTCGAGTATTCAACCGGGAAGGATGTGGAAATGATTAACCTTATGCCCGACGAAACAAAACGACAGCTAAGAGCAGCCCGAACAAATATCCTTCTGGTTCGGTACCTTTTCATTCTGCTTATTGCATTCGGCTTTTTATCTTTTAGTGTCGCCGGCTCCTACTACTTACTGACACAAACAAAAAATAGTGCACAGCAGCTCATAGACGCTAGTGATACAGAAGCAGAAGTATACGAAACAACGCAACAAAAAGTTGCAACACTTACGAGTCAACTCACAGAAGCTCGCACCATCCTCGACCAAGAAACATCCTACGCAGCTACACTAACGAACATTGGGCAGCTCATCCCTGAAGGAGCTATTATTGAAGGGGTCACTCTCGACATTAGTTCATTTAACGGAACACCGGTCACGATGGAGGTGTATGCGAAGTCGGCGAACATAGCAATAGCAGTCCGTGAAGCATTTCAGCAGTCCAGTTTTTTTAGCTCCGTCAACCTCCAGTCAGTTTCAGAAAACGACACCACCTTTGCCGACTACCCTGTCACTGCCACGATGACCGTCACAGCAAATAGGACGATTGCACAATGAACAAGAAAACCAAAGCAACAAGTGTCCGCAGTCTTCTGATATTTCTCGTTATCCTTGTGATTGGTGTTATTGGTGGTGGGTTTTACTATGGTCTCGAACAGGTAAAAACATATGCAATCGAAGTGAACGAAACTAGTGCCGATGCAATTGCATCACAACAACAAGTCGACGAGCTGCAACAACTGGAAAGAAACCTCGCGAACAGCGATTCACTTATCCAAAAAGCCGACGCTGTCTTCTCTACAAATGCCACCTACGAGTCTCAAGTGATTCGTGATACGCAGCGCTACGCCGCAGCCTACAACCTTTCCATTACCGATCGGAGCTTTCCTGACGGTCAGTCAATCCCTGGTATTCGTACCTTTTCAATTGAACTGCAGTCACCAGTGAACTACGAAAGCTTCGTAAAATTCTTACAGGCGCTTGAAGGGAATTTACCAAAAATGCAGGTATCTGAAATGAGTATTAATCGCCTCGGAGACAGTAACGGTATCGAAATTACTAATTTAATCATCGGGGTATCCACAAAATAATATGCGTACACCTTTACCTACTATAAACCCCCTTAAACTGATCACCTTTATGTTTGGCCGTTACCACTTTACGATCTTCATCGTCCTGATTGTGGGTTGTCTTATTGGCGCAATCATCCTCCTCAATACTATTGTCACTGATTCATCACTCGGTGATGGCTATACCTCAGCAATTAACGCCGGCTCTATCGATCAAGCAACCCTCGATCGACTCAATACGTTGCATGAGAGTAACGAATCTTATACCCTCCCTTCTCTCCCGTCTGGTAGAATTAACCCGTTCAGCGAGTAGATACGCTATACTAGTAGTATTATGCTAGTGCTTGGATCACGATTACACGACACTCCGATTATGAGCCTTCAAACCGGCACTCGCCTCGCGACAATTAGTGCGCCGATTGTCAATCCTGCAAATCTAAAGGTGATGGCCTACGTTGTTGATGGACCCTTATTAAATGAGCACCCTTCTTTTCTTCGTACGGCTGATATCCGTGAGCTCGGGGCACTCGGAATGATCATCGATAGTGCTGACGAGTTTGTTGGAGAAGAAGATGTCATTAAGCTCAAAGAACTGCGAGAGCTAGATTTTAACCTAATTGGTATGACTGTGATTGATGAGACAAAACACAAACTTGGAAAAGTAGAAGACTTTACGCTTGAAACGAAAGGCTTCGTTATTCAGCAGCTCACCGTGCGTCGCGGCTTTCTACGATCGCTTAGCGATACTGGTCTCCTCATCAATCGCTCACAAATTATTGAAATTAATGACAACGCCGTTATTGTAAAAACAACGGCAAAAAAAGCGTCTGTTCAACCCATCATGGAGACGGCACGACGAGAATATGTGAACCCGTTTCGAGGCACATCACCTCAAACAGAGCAGCAACGTGACTAATCTTCTTGCAAGGCCCGCTTGATGTCATCGTATGAAAACCCTTGGCGTGCTAAATAACTGATAAATTTTTGCTCGTCTGTATAGCGAGCCCGCTTTTTAGCAATCACTTTTTGTAACTCGTCTTCATCAGTTCGCTCAGATTCAGCAAGAAACCGCTCAATGATACTGCGCTCAACACCCTTTGCTGACAGTTCACTCGAGATTTTTCTTGCACTTGAGCCTTTGCGAAGATTGCGATTCTCTACCCAAAAACGGGTAAACTTCTCATCGTCAACGTAGCCCTTCTCAAGCAATCGATCGAACACACGGTTCGTTACTTCAGGAGAAACACCTTTTCGCACCTCACCCGTTTTCGTGCGCGTGTCTCGTGTTTTCCGATAGAGATAGTCACGCACCTCTTTTTGACTATGAGGACGCATTAAACAATACTCGAGCGTTCTTGTGTACAGTTTCCCGTACTGACTCTCATTCTCAAGTGCCTGTAATTGCTCTTCTGTGTATTCGTTGCCGGTGCGAATCCCTAAGTCCACCAATTGCATCGCATCAAGACTCAGACGGTACTTTCCATCAACAGAGACATTTACACGATTTTTATCGCGCACCTGTACTGAGATGGAAGTAACCTTCATAATTCAGAATTTGGCGTGTTAGGCTTCAGCAGCAACTTTTGCACGCACCTTTTTCTCAATTTCCGCTAATACCTTAGGGTTCTCAGAAAGATACTTTTTACTGGCTTCTCGGCCTTGGCCAATCTTTGCTTCAGCATAGTCGAACCATGCACCACTTTTTCCAACAATGGCATGCTGTACCGCAAGGTCAAGCACATCGCCAGTTTTTGAAATTCCCTCGTTATACATAATATCGAACTCTGCAACACGGAAAGGAGGAGCAATCTTGTTCTTTACTACCTTCACTTTTGTCCGGTTCCCAACAATCTCTTCTCCAGATTTAATCTGCCCTGTACGACGGATATCAAGACGTACTGATGCATAAAACTTCAACGCGTTACCACCGGTGGTCGTTTCAGGGTTACCAAACATCACACCAATCTTCATACGAATTTGGTTGATAAAAATAACTGTTGTCTGACTTTTATTAATAATGCCGGTCAGTTTTCGAAGTGCTTGGCTCATCAGACGTGCCTGCAATCCCATGTGGCTATCGCCCATCTCTCCTTCAATTTCTGCTTGTGGTACCAGGGCTGCTACTGAGTCGACAACCACAAGGTCGACTGCACTTGAACGAACAAGTGTTTCTGCAATCTCGAGCGCCTGTTCACCATTATCTGGTTGTGACACGAGCAAGTTGTCGGTATCAACACCGAGTTTCCGAGCATATGACGGGTCGAGTGCGTGCTCGGCATCGATAAATGCTGCCGTTCCACCCTTTTTCTGTACTTCGGCGATTGCATGAAGTGTCAGGGTTGTTTTACCCGATGATTCAGGGCCATAGATTTCAAGAATACGACCTTTTGGATACCCGCCACCAAGTGCGAGGTCAAGACTCAATGAGCCGCTACTAATGAGCTCTACATCCACGGTTTTCGTATCACCAAGTCGACGAATTGCTCCGTCGCCAAATTGCTTATTAATTTGCTCCTGCGCAAGCCCTAGTGCTTTTAATTTACCCTCACTTGCGATTGGTGCTACTACAGTATCAGTCTTGTCTGATTTTTTAGCCGACATATGTGCTCCCTCTCTTTAATTCTTCTCTTATTATACGCAGTAAAATCTTAATTTGCTATAATCAGAAGTAATGAAGACAACTACCAAAGGTTTTACCGTAATAGAATTAGTATTTATCATCGTTATCGTCGCGACAGCGAGTGTGATTTTCTTCGTTCAGAAGAATACCATCGAAGTTGCCGCTCGAGATGAAACACGCAAAACAGCAATTAACGCCATGTACTATGGGCTTGAAGAAGTGTACTACGAGGAAAATAAATCGTACCCACGAACAATCGACAGTAAAATAATCCGATCAGTTGACCCAGAGTTATTTACTGATCCATTCAATGTACCAATAGGTGATGCTGAGAGTAACTATCGCTACGAAGCAACTAATTGTACTGATGATGATTGCAAAAGCTACACACTTCGTGCGTCTCTAGAAAATGAAGACGATTACATTAAGAAAAATCGTACACGCTAGTCGTCACTTGGAACAGGGCGACCGTTCTTAAAGGCCTCAACTGCATTGTTGAGCGTTGCAATGTGATGTTTGGGGTTTGCAACATACGTAAAGCGGTAGGTTGTCTCGTCACCCTCTGTACTTAACCGTATAGAACCGTAGTTAAAGAGCGTCTGAATAAGATTTTCTTGGCGATAGCTCGCATCTTCAATATTTGCCAGGCTTACCGTCTGCTCACGCCGAGAAAATAAACTCACTTGAATTTCCTGAATGACGCTCTCATTTGTTAAGAAAAACTTATTGTTAATGTACACATAATAGATTACATACATCCCTAGTCCAATAAGAATACAAAATAAGAGTATAGGGAAGAAGATTGTCCAAAAACTCGCCGCAGATTCTGACAGTGAGAGTGATTCAGCAATAATATCAAAATTAAACAGTATCGTGACAGCAAGCGCCATCAAAATCACTCCGATAGCAAGCGGAAGAAAAAGACCGATTGGATGTCGCCGCACCTCGCGAATGACGTATTCTCCCTGGCTTAAGTTCAAAAAAGGATACAAACGCACAGAACGTTCATGTTTTAGTTGTGTTTCGGGACTTATAATCTGTTCTACTGGCTCAGCCATGCGAGTCATGTGTACTACCTGATGAGAGGGCTCTGGAGCAGGCGGTGCTGTCGTCGGTGGATGCGCATAAAGTGGACGCCCTTGAGCATCATAGGCAACCGGCTGTGGAGTCTCTGTCTTATTCTCGGGATTCATATGTACCTATTATACCTTCTTTCCCATATGTCGGTAAGCTTTTGGTGTCACGCGCCGTCCTCGCGGGGTACGTTCAATAAAGCCAATCTGTAATAGGTATGGTTCATAGAAATCTTCAATTGTCGTTTGCTCATCGCCAGTCAGAGCAGCAATCGTGCTCAGCCCAACCGGATTGTTACCGTAGTTTTCAATCATATTCTCGAGCAAGTTACGATCACCCGCATCAAGCCCAAGTTCATCAACCTCAAGGAGCTCGAGTGCTTTTGTGGTAATAACGGTATCAATAATGCCATCACCGTTCACATCAGCATAATCGCGCACTCGCTTCAAAAGCCGGTTCGCAATTCGAGGAGTTAAGCGCGCACGAGTCGACAATAGCTCAGCTGATGGATCATCAATTGTATTGCCTAAAATAGAGGCTGCCCTCATGATAATTCGGCTAATTTCAGTTGGCTCATAAAAATCAAGGCGATACATGTGGCCAAACCGATCCCGAAGCGGCGCTGCCAACGCACCGGTTCGCGTCGTTGCACCAATCACCGTAAATCGTGGTAAATCAAGACGAACACTCCGGGCTGCAGGCCCCTTCCCAATCATAATATCGAGCTTATAATCTTCCATTGCCGAGTACAGCACCTCTTCAACGGTTCGACTGAGGCGGTGGATTTCATCAATAAATAGAATATCCCCGTCTTCAAGATTCGTCAGAATACTTGCCAAGTCGCCGGCTTTTTCAATTGCTGGGCCAGCAGTAATACGAATATTAGCCCCCATTTCATGCGCAATCACTGCCGCCATAGTGGTTTTTCCAAGTCCTGGAGGTCCATAGAGAAGAATGTGATCGAGTGGATCACTGCGCATTTTGGCTGCATCAATCGCAAGTTTAAGATTCTTCTTTAATCGATCTTGTCCAATATAATCATCGAATGTTTTTGGACGAAGCGTCACTTCAATAATCTGCTCTTCTGCATCAGCTTCATGGTCACTTGTATCAACAATCCGCTCAATCGCCATTATGACTGTCCTTTCAGCGCCTGCGTCACGCGTGCGGCAGTCGATAGGGAAGTCGGCACCGATTCAAGTGCGACAAGTGCATCGTTGAGGCTATAACCAAGCGCCATGAGCGCCTCAAGCGCTTCATCACCTGCTGGTGTTACTGTTCCGCCTGACGCCTGAGCAACGGCAACGGCAATCCCCACTTTATCCGACAAATCAACAACGACACGTTCAGCCGTCTTTTTTCCGACACCACTCGCTTTTGCGAGAAAGCCAGCATCACTATTTGCAATCGCATTGCGAACAACTTCACTTGCACCAAGGCTCAAGATAGCCAGTGCTGCTTTTGGACCAATTCCTTGCACGGTAATCAGCAGTTCAAATAATTTCTTAGCCGCAAGTGATGAAAATCCAAATAATTCCTGCGCTTGTTCGCGAATATGATGATACGTATAAAACTTCACCGACTCACCAAGAGTGGAGCGGTCAAAATCACCAAGTGGTACCTGAATTTCATACCCTATATCGTGAACATCAACGATCACTGAGTTAGCGAATTTTTCAGCCACTGTTCCAGACACATGCGCAATCATAGGTCTATTATGACACATCTGCGATCATTCGTTCGTTCATGCTCATGTAAGATGTTGATTTTACACTAGATTACATGCAAGGATTCTCACTACGATCGTTCTTATTAGATAACGGCTACTTTCATATATGGCTATCTTCCTCTGACAGAAAACAATTTTTTTACCAGGAAACTGATCAAGATTTCTTTCTTGCGCAGCTAAAACGATTATTATCTCCTCGCCAATCGCTGCAGCCAGCCCGAAATAATCACCATTTCGCGATTGTTATCGACTTATTAGCCTATTCAATCACACCATCTGGCGTTCACCTTGTCGTCTACACCTCTCGCCGTCCACTACTCCAGACATTCACCCACTTACTCATCGCTCGCTATACCGACTTTATTGCCCAACAACCTAATCATCCAGAACCATTGACTGATACGATTGTATTGTTCGATCGTTTAGCCGGGCCTCACGAAGCACTCAATAGTTCACGAGATATCCACCTCATTCATGAGCAGTGGCGTACAACACCTTACTCAAGCATTGGCTCCTACCTTGACGGTCATCGATTAGACTGGTTGCGACCGACGCGCCTCACTTCATTATTTGATAACAACCCCGACTATTATTCACAATTCCTTCATAGTCGAACCACTGAGCGCGATAGAATTTTTGATTTTATCGCTCTTTAGTTTAGTCGCTTCATAAACGCATGTGTAATTGCCGCAGCCAGTGCATCAGCACAGTCGTCGGGCTTCGGCACCTCTTTCAGGCCTAATTGAATCCGGACCATCTCCTGCACCTGCTTTTTATCGGCTTTTCCGTAACCTGTAAGCGTTTGTTTAATTTGTGGCGGAGTATATTCAGCAATCGGCAAACTCGCCTTTCTTGCTACTAACATAGAAACGCCGCGTGCTTCAGCGACAGTCATTGCGGTTGTAATATTACGACTAAAAAACAATTTTTCAATTGAAAATTCATCCGGTTTTGTCGAGGCGATAATTTCCGTCAGGCCGTCGAATATTTCTTCAAGTCGTTCATCATGCGGTGTGTGTGGTGGCGTCCGAATAACTCCTGCGTCAACCATGGTAATTTTTGAACCGTGGACATCAATGACACCAAAGCCAAGGATGCCAGTACCAGGGTCGATTCCAATGATTCTCATGCCTTGCAGTATAGCATTGTTATCACTTACGGCGCAGGCGCATGATAATACGACGTACATCACTTCGCCATTCCCACGCTGCGTAGATCAATAGAGCGACGACTACTCCTGCGATGACGAACCACACATACCACATCGATGGTGAACTTTTTGTTTCAGCACCCAACACGGCATAGTCTGCTTCTGGAGTTTGGACCACTGTTCGACAACGGTTGGTTTCTGGGTGACGCTCTTTTCCTTCTTCGCAGGGAGTCGGAGTGGTCGCCACAGCAATTTTACGACATCGGTTTGTCTCGGGGTTTCGTTCTTGATCTGGCTCACATGGTTTCGGAACGGTTGGTGTTTGAATAAGGCGGCATCGATTTGTTTCTGGGCTACGGTATTGATTTGCATTACATGGCTTGAGGGTTGTTCCACTTGTTGCCGTTTGTTCTGGTTCTTCTTCAGGTGTGTTTACTTTATTTTCCTGAGTAGGAGTTGGCTGATTGGTATACATCCATTCGTCACCAACGAGCGCCCAACTTTCATCATCTTTTGGATGTACGTAAAACGGTACGGTAAAGACGGGCTCTCCGGCTTGTGTCACGATGCGTGCCTGACTGGTTGTGTTTCGGAGCGTAAACGCTACTTCACTATTGAACAATGTTCTGTAAGCACCTGGCTCAAGCAGCTCATCAGGCAAAGAGAATTGATATTCAAACTCCATTCCAACTTCAAGCAAATAATCAGAAAGATTCACCGCAACATTATTAGGGTTATACAGTTCAATAAACTCATTGCCATCGTCTGCCCCGCTAACATTTGGCAACAACTCGGTGATCATCACGACGAGTGGTGGAATAACAATTATCTCTGTACATTCCCCTAATTCATTCACCTCCATTCCGTCGGGAAGTAGGTATTGCTCACCTTCAATATTGCTACAAAGATCTTCGAGAACCTCAGCTTCGATTACCGTTTGGTCATCGGGAATAAACTGGGGTGATTGAATTGTCCAATCATCAGCCATATCGGTATCAAAATAATACGGCGGCCACTCGGGTATCGAATTTCGTGCAAACAGCATACCTCCTATAATCGAACTCGTCCATGAATGTTGGTCGACAACCTCGCCAGTCGGGTTAATCAGCGAGATCGTATCACTACTTCCTGTGATACTTCCGCTGCTTTGGTTAGTCGGCTCATAAGTGAGTGTTACTTCAAGCGAACCCAATGAGAGTAACAGGCTTGAAGAGGCGATTGTCGCGAACTGATTGCTCGGTAGCATAAGCCGCTCGCCAGGAACGAGAAAATCAAAGCATGCAAACGCCACATCTGACTTATTTGTTACGCAGTAATGAGTGATATCGACTGGCTCTGAGCCATTGTTATAAAGCACGATGAGTTCTTCTGTCGCCGCCCCTGCCCCGCCAGCTTGAATTTGCGTCATCATAAGATCAGCTGAAGTGGCGTACGCTGGGGGAGCATACGCCTGGAAAATAACGGCAAATACAAAGACGGTGGACAAACAAAACTTCAACATGACTATTACTATAGCCAGTGAAGATTAACTAGTTCTAAGCTAACAACTAATCGTCAAGATCGGCGGTAATATCAGCGTTGGTAGACACGTTGGTTACGTCATCAAGATCATCAAGTGCGTCGAGTACTTTGAGTACCTTTTCAGCCTGCTCTTTGTCATCAATTGGCACCGTGCTGCTTGGTACATATTGTAATTCAGCCGATGTAATTGTGAGGTCCGCTTCGGCAATCGCACCACGCACCGCTGCAAGCTCTTTTTGGTCGGTATACACGGTTATTGCGCCGTCTTCTTCGACCGCATCTTCAGCACCAGCATCCAAAATGGTGAGCAGCGCGTCCTCACCTGTTTCAGTGACCGTAATCACTCCTTTACGGTTGAACTGGAACATGACGCTTCCCGCATCAGCAATCCGGCCGCCATTTTTTGTGAGGGCATTCTTCACATCGGGAAAAGTACGGTTTTTGTTATCAGTTGCCGTTTCAATAATAATTCCGACACCGCCCGGACCCATACCTTCATATGTTACTTCCTCTAAGGCTGCGGCGTTCTTATCGGCAACGCGATCAATTGCTCGTTGAATATTCGCTACTGGCATATTTGCCTGCTTGGCTTTTTCAATTGCCATCGCAAGTGACGAGTTAATTGCGGGGTCAATCCCTCCACGAGCGGCAATCGCAATTTGGTTACCAATTTTTGTAAATATTGCACCACGCTTGGCGTCTTTGGCGCCTTTTTCTCGCTTGATGGTTGACCACTTGCTGTGTCCGGACATAAAAGAAACTCCGCTAAAGTTACTGTAATTTACCGTTATTATAACAGATGTAACAGGGGATCGCCACTCTGCTCCCTGGCAGGTATTTCGTCACAGGTATCGTGTACTCCCAAACGGAATCTTTGTATTAATGTATATCCCCGTTTCGAGGGTGTCGGCTGAATGAATGGTGCGTTCTCCCCATCGTTTATTAATATCGTCGATAGCACCTGTCATCTGTCGTTCTTGTACAATTTGATCATTAAATAAACTCACTTGTGAATCATCAATCGGCTCAAGCTCATAACAATGAATGCCAATTTCTTTGGGGTCACTCGGTGCGGCTTCAAATAACTGACGCGCTTGTGAAAAAATTGTTTGATCGGAATAAAAGGGGAGTGTAGATAGGGAAGAGCGGTGCCAATAGCCTTGGGTGGGAGATTTTGCGTAGACGTATATCCCCCGCGCCGACTTTTGCTGTGATCGCAGTCGTGAACCAACCGATTCACATAAGTGATGGAGTCGCTGCGTCACTTCCTTGTGCGTTAAATCGAACCGCTCTAGTACATACTGTCGCCCTACCCGTTTCATATCGTGTGCAACATCGTCAACTTCCCAACCGCGCAGTCGCTGATACCACCAACGACCAACCACACTTTTAAAAACAATTTTCTCAAGCGTCACCACATCGGCGTGAAGAAAATCGAGTGGCGTATCGATCCCCACGCTACGTAACCGTTTTTCGTTTTGACGTGCAATGCCCGTAAGGTCGGTGAGTTTCATCGACCCTAACACCGCTTCAAGGTTTTCGGGCGTAATGACATCAAGCCCATCGGGTTTATGTAAGCCGGCGGCTGTTTTTGCTAGAAACCGATTGGTCGCAATCCCAATATTACAGCGCATCCACACGCCGATCTCTTCTTTTAATCGTCGTTTAATTTCATGGCCAATTTCCCCCAAATCACGCGCCTGCATGTCGGCTGTTGCCGTATGAAAATCAATCACCCCTTCATCGATACTTTTCATGGTCACGTGGGCGGAATAATCGTTCATAATATCAAGCAACCGATGGTAGACATAGCGGTATTTCGCTGGGTCGCTTTCTAGCGCAATAATATCGGGGCAGAGAAGTCGCGCTTCTCTTAATTTCATCCCTACCTTCACCCCTTTTGCCTTCGCTTCATAACTCGCCGTCACAATAGCGGTATGCTCGGTGCGACGGTTCACGATTGCCACTGGCTTTCCACGCAGCAGTGGCCGTGCTTGTTGCTCAACCGTTGCAAAACAACTATTCAAATCGATGTGCATCACCATTGGCCGCTCGTGGTTGAACTCACTCATAGTGATCCGCCTCCATCGTCAGCTGCCAGGTTAATCGTTCCGCATCAAATTCGAGACGATAATCGGTCCCGCCATCGGTGACATCAAAAATATGCATCATCTTACTCCCCTGTGGCCGCGGATGACGCAGCCCAAGTTCCGTCACCTCAATGTCACGCCCACTCGCCCGTCTAAATTTT
>Ga0136601_1000381_pt1 | contig 19964 bp, 19 predicted proteins | sample AntRauMFilla2699_FD_181020 | JGI IMG/M metagenome (GOLD analysis project Ga0136601, IMG submission 181020) | Saline lake microbial communities from Rauer Islands, Antarctica - Metagenome Filla 2 #699 | ecosystem: Environmental > Aquatic > Non-marine Saline and Alkaline > Saline | place...
GCTACAATATATATATAGTAAATTTGGAGGTTCTATTGCATGGGTAAAGTTGGTTGGATTATTTTTAGTAGCATTGTTGTCTTGTTATTAGGGGGGCTCGTAGTGTATTCACGCATTGCCAACCCAGCACTTGACGTTAGCACAGTAAACGAAAATGCAATTTTGACTGCATCTGATCAAAATGGTCAAATTGGCGACCATGTTGAAGGTAACGCCGACAGCGAAGTTATATTAATTGAATACGGTGATTTCCAGTGTCCAAGCTGTGCTGCGGCTCACCCACCAATTCAACAAGTACTCGTTGAATACGGTGATCGTATCGCCTTTGTGTATCGTAACTTCCCACTCACTACCATTCACCCGAATGCGCGTGCGGCGGCGGCTGCAGCTGAATCAGCTGGCTTACAAGGCAAGTACTGGGAAATGCACAATGCTCTCTTTGAAGCACAATCACAATGGCAGGCACTTTCTGGCGAAGAGCGTAACAATCAATTCGTTTTTTACGCTGAAGGCCTGGGGATGAACGGTGAACAATTCTTAAATGATCTTGGTTCAGAAAAAATTAATTCAAAGATTTCCTTCGATCAAGCGCTGGCAAAGAAAGTAGATGCCAGCTCAACACCAACCTTCTTCTTGAACGGTGAAGCGCTCGATTCAACAGTCGCAAGTGCGTTAGTACAGGGAAGCACAGCCGAGTTAACTGATCTTCTTGATCAGAAACTTGCCGAATAACACTCCGTCTATAAAACGAAAACACCCCGGTGCCATGGGGTGTTTTCTTTTTTTAGTGTGCAATAAATATTCGCCATTCGGCGGGCACCACATCCACTGCGATCTTTTTGCGTCGTGTTGACACAAATTCGATTGCTATAGGCATGTGATTTGTTCACTCCTTGTACTATGTACAGCCCTACGCACTCCGACCTTTATAAATTAGTTTTGGCGTTGGGCACATCAACAATACTACCAATTGTTGCAAAAACAGTCAAGAACGGCGTGCAATGACGCTATTGGTTATATCTTACTTAAGATTTCACTCTAGCACAAGCGATTTGTAAATTACACTACAATGTACCGGGTGCTTGCTCGGGTGTTGCCTCTTTTAGTGGGCGTTCTCGAATGAAAAATACGGCAACAGTTGAAACAATCATTAGCCCACTGGCAACAATAAATATGTTTCGTAAACTATCTGAAAATGCATGGATAACTTTTTGTGAGAACTCAGTCTGTTGGGCTTGGAATGTCTCTGACGCTTGTTGTGCAGCGGCGGCAGGAAGCGGTGAGAATGACATATTTGCTGCATCAGTAACGCGTGCTTTTACATCTGGCGTATTCAACGTAAGGAGCGTATTGGCATTTCCAAGATCTCCCAATTGCGACACCTGTTGACTCGTACTCAACGTTTGCACATAAGCGGTATTTTGAATGACCGCAACCTGCGATACAATACCGGCGGTTAGTACCGCACCAAATACTGCGGTACCTATGGTTGACCCAAGGCTTCGGAAGAGTTGGTTTGCACTTGTTACCGCTCCTAGATCTTTTTGCTCAAATTCGTTCTGAACCACAAGGTTGAGAATAGGGAGCGCAACACCCATACCGAGCCCCAGCATCACCATCATTATGGCCTCGTAGATGTAACTTGATTCAGGGGTAAGGGTTGTGAGAAGAACCATACTTATCGAGGCAACAATAAAACCAACTTGAAGGAATATTTTATAGCGGCCCGTTCGAGAAATAATTTGACCACTTGCAATGCTGGTTATCATGATACCCGCCACCATTGGAAGTAACATTAACCCCCACCAATACCTTGTACCGCTCGCCATGCAATCAGTTCGGTTATACTTCCGCTGAGGCCGCTCAGCAGTGAACCAATGATAAAGATTGCAACACCGATAAGTAGGATTTTACGACGGCCGAACAAATCTGAAAGTTTTCCAGCAATCGGCACGGTAATCGTGGTTGTAATAAGATAGGCGGTGACCACCCAGCTGAGTGAATCAAAGGCGTTAAACTCTTCAACAATTTTTCCAAGTGCGGTTGCGATAATGGTTTGATCAAGCGCGACGAGAAAAAGACTCGCCATAACCGAAACCATGATAATAATCTTACTTCTCAGTGACAAATTATAGTGCATGTGTATTTGTTCTAGCCGCGTCGACCTGAACCGGGGTTTTGTCGATTACTTCGAAGGATGCGTCGCTTATAATTCTTTAGGAAGAACCACACGGCAACACCAATCGCTGCAAGGAGAAGGATTCCACCAAGCACACCAATAACGAGTGACCATGGAATAATCCAGAATGTCTTTGTAATTTCGATGGTTTGGTTATTTTCACCGTAAGTAAAGGTTGCGGTCACAGAGTAATAGCCAAAGTCACCAAGGTCTTCGAGGGGAATATCCCACGCTCGTGCGCCATCAGGAAGAATCACATCTCGAGGTGTCTTGTTATTGAAATCAGCTTCGTAGATAAGGTCGTTCCCTTTTAGTACAGAGACCTTTCCAAATGGACCAATTTGCACATTACCGGTATTTTGAAAACGAACAGCGACCTGTAGGTCGTCTGAGCCTCGGAAGACATCGCCGTTCACCCCATTCTGCTGAATCGTAAAGTCGGTGAGGTCAAGTTTCTCAACAATATCACCAGGAACCGTCAGAAGAATGAGTGAAGCAACACTTGCACTCAAGTTTACCTGTCCGCCGTCAGCAACAGATGAAGGAGCAAACCGAACAGCACCAAAGTAACCACCTGCTTGCGCATCTGCTGGGACAATAATCACTACTTCAAATGTCTTCGACTCGCCTGCCGGAATCACTGCTGTTTGAAGCGGTTCTAGGAAGCGTTTCAAGCTATGTGATGGTGCAAACTCTGTTTCATCAAGGATGAGCGCTGGAGTACCACTCTCATCACCTGCAATGAAGTCGTTTTGTATAGGTCGGACTGAAAGTGGCTGGTCAGTCACGTTCGTTACTGTCACTTCAACGATCTTTTGTTCACCAGCTTCAATCTGAATGTCAGTTCGAACCGGTGAAACTCTTAGTGTGTTTGCGCTTTGTGCGTTTGCTGCGGACGAATGAAAACCGGCCAAGAGGAGTATGGCTACAATAGCCGCCATAATCACTCGAATGTTCGTTTGGATATACTGTTTTAGCATCACACTGTGCTCCTCATTTACTGGATTAGAATTTGCCTGTCGCGATTAAACTGAGGTCGACTGAGTAAAGACCAGCTGGCGTACTGTTGGTAATACTCACACCAAAGCTTAGTTCCATGTTCATGTTATTGACTGGTGCCGTTGCTGTGTCGAGGAACGGATCACCGAATGGGCTCGTCACACCGGTTGCATCACCTGATACATACGTAAAGGCAAAGGTTGTGTTGTTGTAGTCAGAACCACTAACAGGTTGATAGGTTCCGGTTGCATCAGACGATGGTGTTGCGGTTGCTGTCGTTGTCTTTACACCGAACTTTGCTTCACCGGCTGCGATATCAGTTGCCAGTGCTGGCGCAATATCACATTCAGCTGGTGAACCTGCACGGATGAGGCCACCACAAGCAAGTGCACTACTCTTAAGGCTCACAACTGCACCGCTGTCAGCGTTTGTAGAAATTTGCGTAAAGATACTTCCTGTACTCACTGAGTCTGGCGTCAACGCGACGGTGCTCCCGACTGTTTCACCAAGTTGAATCGTCGCTGGGTCGTTTCCTGATGTGTCACAGTCTTCAGCGATTGCTTCACCTGATACGCAGAAGGTCATGCTCTCAAGTACAGATCCGGATACACCAATGGTATCAGTAATTGAAACTGCTGCTCCCCCATCATCGATGTATGTTCCTGCAACCGTTGATGTATAGGCATTCGCTCCTGTTGCGTCTGTGTACGTAAGAATACGTGCATACATTGGTCCATCTACTGATGGGTTGTCGATGCCATCAAGCTCAACGGTAATTGCTGTCGTCGCAGCAATCGTACCTGTCACGCGAATAGTGTTTGCGTCGAGATCAGCAACGTCGGTAAAGCCAGATGTTGTTGATGATACGGCTGTCACGTCAAAATCGGTTGGCGTCGTACATGTTTGATTAATAATCGAGCTATCACTACAAAAATCAATAATAAACGCTCCGGCAGCTCCCACTGACGTAAAGTTTACTTCATAGGTAACATTTGTTGATGATACCGATGAACTACTGAGCGCAATTGATCGCTCTGTTAATTGTGCTGCAGATACAATTGCTGGTACTAATACCGATGCAACTGTCGCAAATACCAACACCCCCGCTGTAATAATATATTTGACCTGTCGGTCGAATAACCTAAAAAAATTCATTCCCTCTCCCTCGCATCTATTTGTCTTAACCTCTAACGATTTAAGTGTACCACGTGAGCGCTTATGGTTGTCAAGCACTTTTGCCTCTTAATCCTGATAGCTATCCCGGTCTTTAAGCATTTTATTACGAAGTGACACCACTTGGCTACGCCGTCCTAGCCAGAACGTTGGAATAAGCAGGGCAAGGCCTATCGCAGCAGGTATCCACAACACTCTCACTACTGGTGTTGTATTCGTATCGCCATCACTACCCCCGGCTATTGAGCTGTCTACTTGTCCGTTCGCGACGGCAATTGTTTGTAAAAATGCGCTCACTCCATTTGAATCAGTCACTCGAACATTTAATCGGTGGATGCCGGCTTGTTTGTAAACGTGGTTAATTGACACGACACCCGCTAATGATTGGCTCTTCAGTTCAACAGAAGACCCATCTCCCCAATCGATGCTAAAGGCGTATGGGCCCGTACCACCAGATAATTGCAGTGGCCAGCTCAATTGGTTCCCCGCAGGGGCTGAACGGCGTCCATATGAGCTCGTAAGCGTAATTAATTCACCGAAGGCAGTAAAGTTCGTGTCGTTATAATTGACCGTTACGGTATTTGAAGCCGGCCCGGTTTGATCAAGTTCATCAAACACAATTGCGGTGAGCTCATTTACTCCAGCAAATAAACTGACATCAAGCCGAAAACTGCCGTTTTCACAAACAACTGCGCCCACCATGACTCCGTTGTTATACACTTGCACCAATAAACCATCAGGACAGATACCGCTGACTGAAATAGGTGATGTTGTGAAGGAAGCGCCACTCGCTGGAGTTGAGATACGGGCGCCTACTTCTGGCGGCTCTTGCGGTTTTGTTGCCTCGAGCCCGTAAGATCCAGGAATCGGATCAGGCTCAGGAATTGGCGTCAGCTGTGCAGCTGCAGGTGTGACCCAAACAAGCATTGCAAGAAGAAACGAACCGATGATCGTTGGTACTGCCCACTGTACGCGTCTTGTGATTGTATGTGCCATGCTTATGTTTATTGTAGCGTGATTACGCCCCATTCAAAAGATTTGTCTATTATCTGCGTCGGCGCTGAGGTGATCGTCGACGGTGTGATCCATACAGACGTTGCCTCACTGCACGAACGATTCGCCAAACGAAGTACGCAATGATAAGTAATACGACGAAGAAGGCAATGATAAACCACCATGGAAGATACCAGAACCATGCACTACTAATAATCTCTTGTGTCCGGTTACCGTTTTGGCCGTAAAACAGATCAATATCCGCCGTATACAGCCCTGGCCAGAGCCCTGGCGATGCACATTGGGTTGCTTCAGCTCGTGTTCCGTTAAAATCGATATCTTCAGACTGCAGCTTAATACATGATGTAAATGTTCTCGTTTGCCCAATTAACGCCAGCGATTCATTCGGGTTAACGTTCGTAATGTTATATTCCTTACCAAACATATATTTCAGTTTGATACTTCCAACAGGTGCTTCAGTCACATTACCTTCGTTTTTCAAGGTGTACGCGATAACCGTTGGCTCTGATGTCGCAAGTAGCTTGTAGCCCGGCTCTTCACCATTAGTCCCGGTGTTATATGCACCAAATTGTTCAAGGGTGAGCTTTTCATCAACAATTCCTGGAATTGTCGTAAATACTAATGTTACTCCGGAAGCACTCAGGCCAACGTTACCACCTTCAGGTGCACCAGCAGAGTAGAGAATAGCGCTATAAAAACTACCAGCACCCTGTCCCTCGGGAATTGACACACTAATTGGAACTGTTTCGCTTGATCGCGGTGCAATTGATACACTTTGTGCCGTTGTCATAAATGGCTTCAGCGACCACGTAGTTTGCGGGGCATCTTCTGCTAAGAATAGTTGCGGTGCTCCGCCGTCATCCGTAAATGTAAAGTCAACGATACGAAGCGATAGGTCGAGTGATCGTTCTGCATCAAGGTTACGAATCGTAATGGTGTCGTTAATCGTTCTCCCTGGTTCAATGGTGTAGTTCTTTTTAGGGGTAATGCTCAGCGATGCTGAAGATTGCGCAGAGGCTGGCGTCGGCAGCAATAGCAGCCCCGCGACAAAAACAGCACACGCGGCCAGGACAATGCTTTTTAAGCGTTTCATTTGGTTTGTTTCCTCACGTTAATTTTCATTAAGTATAAGCTGTATTGTACTATTAAAATCGTCCGCTGGCTATATAGCTAATGGTTGTTGTGTATACACCCGCTTTTAGGCTTGGGCTCGCATTCACAATATAGCTCACTGTAAACTTCTTCATCAGGCTCACATTCGGTGAATACGCAACCACATCACCAGAAACGAACTTATACAAATTAGGTGTTCCGTAATCATCTGAAGCGACTGCGTTCGCCCAGTCACCCTGTGGATTATTCCCAATAGCCGGGCTGTCATTCTCTACAAGGTTGATCCCGAACTGGTTTGTACCCGGCACACTGACAGTTGGTGTTTCGATGGTATCAATCACGGTTGTACCGGCCGCAAGTGAGGTACCGTTGGCTGTTATCGCAAACCCTCCCGAGGCATTTGTCCCAACACCCATTTCCGATTTTGCAACCAATGTTGAGTCGGCGCTCAATGCCCCCATATCGGTGTAGAATGTCTCGTTCGTCCCCTCACAGTTATCAGCGACTACCTCTGCTAAGCAAAAAATGAGGATTGGCGGTACCTGTGTTTCAATAAAGATCCCTTCAGCCACCTGCCCTTTCACGGAACCAAAGTCTATCTGTGGCCCGGTGCCATCAGTTGTCGCGAGGCTTTTCAAGCGAATCGCAAATGATTCGCTGTCGTCGACTGGGTTCACGACGTTATCAAATTTGTACGATGAACCGGTAGTCGTAATAACCCCTGGTGTTCGCGTTAAAATAATTTGATTTGTTGATTGTGAATAGATTGAAAATCCTATTTCTCCGAGCTGCTCACTTAATACCGCGTCCGATACATCAAGCCCAGCTGGTGTCACGCAGGGGTTATACGGAATCGGGTCGACACAAAACAGCATATCCACCGATCCAACCGCTTGTGGGCTCATGTATTGAAAAGACACTTCGTAAGACGTCACAGCGCCTGGAACCGTACTGTTCATAAAAAGGCTTCGCTCCTGAAAGCGCATTGCTGCCGAAGCCGGAACAACAAAGATCAACAGTGCTATCAACAGTGATAGTAACTGCTCTGCCCACATGTAGTGCCATGTAAAGAGCGAATTAAAGTGAAAGACCCTATGGTGCATACCTGTTATTGTACTAAACTATGAGCATTATGCGTAGCAACACAAAATAACCGGCCCTTTCGGACCGGTTATGATGTTACTCACAATAACTATTATCTAGTACTGTGGAGCGGCAAGATAGTTAATCTTAGTGGTGTATACACCCGCTGGTGTATCTGCACCGATGTTCGCGACGTAGCGCATTTTTGCAGTGTCACAACTAATGACGCTGTCACCGTTTTGTGCAATCAGCACAGGCACGGTAAGGCTAGATTTTAGGAAGGCAAACTGTGCAGTTGGCGTACTAGTGATCTCACCAGCAGCACTGTCATAGTCTGTTTCTTCAGTTAGCACGTAAAGGTCAGGGGTATTGAATCGTGGGTCGGTACCGACAAGGCCACCGCCAATTCCATCATCGAAGACTGGGTCAAAGGTGTCATCACCTGTGATACCCGCTTCTACGAAGCCAAGACCAAATTGTTCTGTACCTGGAAGGCTTGTTGCCTTAGTTGCACCAATTTCAGCAATTTCGTCACCAACGGTGTTTGCAAGTGTGTTACCTGAGTAATACACTGATGCTCCACCAGATGAGTTAGATGACAGACGCCAGTATGAGTATACGTCCCATGCTGTATCAGTCTCTAGTGAGTACTCAGCGTCAGGGTTACCCAACTGTAGTTGGTTGCTGTTTAATTGTTGAATTACGTCACATGTACCGTGGGTCGCACCAGGACCTTCATCAGCAACAACGTCAACCGTATCACGGTTTTGTGTTCCTACTGAGAATGACATGGTTTCCAGTACCTTGGTAATAATGTGAATTGAGTCGGTCATCACGTTCGCAACCGTTACACCACCATCAATAATGTTGGTGTTTGCTGCGTAAGGCACGGTTGGAATGTGTAGGCTCGTGTTATCAGTATCGTACGTGTTAATCTTCACGAAAAATGAACCACTACCAGGGTTGGTAATAAACTGTGTTTCAGTTGCGTTAAAGATAATTTGTACTTGATCACTTGAGTTAAGCTCAAGGTCAGTAGACGCATCAGTTGTCAGTAGGGTAATGAAGTTATCTTTACCAGATAAATCTCCCGAGTGATCAGTATCTTCTACATTTTGTGTTGACATTGCCCAGCCAGTGTAGTCAGAGATTTCAACGCCTTCTACAAAAATCTGGAAGTCGGTTCCCGCTACTGGTGAACCGTACACTACCTCAAGGTCACTGCGACCGAGTGGGTGTGCGACTGCGTTAGTTTCACGTGCTGAGGGAAGGTCATCCCGAGCATCACCGGTGTTATCACCAGGTGATTGACAGTAACCTGCTGCCTCAGTACAGTACTGAAACGACATCGCTTTCACTGGTACTGTTGTACTGTCTGTACTTACGTTAAAGGTGAATGTTTCACCAGTTTTGCTACCGTTTGGACCAGAGCCGGCGGGAGCGTAGTTTTCACCGATCGCGTTTGGATCGTCGAAGGTGCTACCCGCTCCGTCCGAGTTCTGATAACCAGGTGCCGAACTGGACAGAAGCAAGGAACGCTCAGTTAGTGGATTCAATGCGTCCGCGTATGCGAATGATGGAATGATGAGTGCAACCAATAAGGCTCCAGCGGCACCAAGCATCGATCCACGACGGGCGATTGATTTGAGTGTATACATATTATATGTATCTCCTTTGTTCTTACATTTTTATTTTTGATCCCTTATAAAGGGGGTACGTCGATATTTTACCACTAGCAGTATAAAAAAGGCAAGTATGTTTGCTCTCATGTGGCATTAAGTTATCCACAAGTTCTTTATATTAGTACGCTGGAATCACCACAGCAGCAAAGTCACTTGAATATCTTCCAGGTGGTGTCGAGCTCGAAATATTCACCACCATGCTGACCGTATAGTCAGTCCGGCCAGATTCTTGATTACTTCGCGCCACAACGTCACCACTAGTGTATTTGAACATATTAGGAATGTCATACCCTCTGGCTACCACTCCAAAATCGCTTTGGTTAGCAGGTATTTGAACGGGCATCGCTCCTACTTCTGGCTGAGTGTTTGCCGTCACATTAATACCAAACTGTTCTGTTCCCGCGCTCATCGCAACTGGATCACGGGATGTTTGTAGTGAATAGTCTTCAAACTTTGGCGCGTCACCAATAATTTGTAATACATACCCTCCACTCAAATAATTGCGCACCCGTACGGTCATTGTTTTGGTGGCGGTTTGCTCTGTGCTGAGCACCCCTAAGTTTGACGAACCAGTGTCGACAATCACCTCTAATACCGGCTCGGTGTCCTCTTCTTCACTAAAACTGGCGGTACTTGCGCCTGTACTGTTGCCATCAGTTGGATCACCAATTGATACTTGTGCACAATATTGACCTGAGCAACTTTGAAAATTAGAGCCTGCCTGAAAATCGGTCTCAATCACCTGATAATTCGGTGAACTGGACGTAAGCGCAAACAAAGGTGAGGTGTCGACAGCACCAAAAATAAGCGTTGCCGCCAGTAAAGGTAATGAGTAGCGTAATAGTCTCCGTTGTCGCATAAGCGTTATCTATATTGTATCACTGCTAGTAAGTATAGTAAGCTAGACATAAACATAAGCATAACAATCGAGACTCATGGAACCCGACAAGAACACTTCTCCGGAAACGGAAAAAGAAGCACCAAAAGAAGATGCTCAGCAAGCACCCGCTGATGCATTAAGTCGTACCCCTGAAGAACTCGCTGAAGACCAATCGGTTGAAGATCTTGATGCAGCTGCCGAAAAAGAGGCTGAGAAAAAAATCTCTCCAATCAAAAAGTTTATAAAGAAAGTAAATATTTACTTTCTTATTTTTGTCCTATTGATTATCGTTGCTACTGTTCTTGGCGTCGTCAACTACTTAAACAGCACTCAAGTAGCACCAGAGCCAAGTATTGCGTCGCAGGCATTAACCGAAGATGCTCTCAAGCAACTCGCTAATACCGACGCAACCGTTGGAAATACTTCGCAGACATTAACAATCCAAGGAAATGCGATTATTTCGGGAGAAACGTTAGCACGAGGCAATCTTAATGTCGCCGGCAATCTACAAACTGGTGGCAGCATTCAAGGACCAACTTTAACAATTTCTGGCGCAAGTAACCTTGGCGATACCCAAATTAACAGCCTGCAGGTCGCGACCGATACGGCAATCCAGGGTGATACAACGCTACGAAACCTGACCGTTTCTGGTGGGTCATCGTTTAGTGGACCGTTAACTGCATCACAAATTACCGTCACCCGACTTATCTTAAGTGGAAACGCAACCTTAGAAATCCCGAATCATATTAGCTTTACCGGGCCATCACCACGCCAAGCAATTAATTCAAGCGTTATCGGTAGTGGTGGTACAGCATCAATTAACGGGTCAGATACTGCTGGTTCGATTCGTATTAACACCGGAAATAGCCCAACTACTGGCTGCTTGGTGAACGTGACATTTCAACAGGTCTATCCAAAACAACCGTATGTCATCGTCAGTCCCGTCGGTAATGCCGCAAGCAGAGTTGACTACTACGTCGACCGCAACACAACTGGATTTAGCCTTTGTAGCAGTAATGCAGCCCCAGGGAACCAAAGTTTCTCATTCGACTATCTCGTGACCTTCTAAACGTCAACAAATACCGCGACTCGATCAGCCTTTACGTGCATCAATGCACGAGATACCTTAATGACTTTTCTTCCTTCAGGTGACTCAACAATAACGTTACATGGCAAAACCATACAAATAAAGTTCCGGTGATGTGGCAAAATATCAAATGGGCCAATTTTATTGACCGCACTCACGCTATAAGCAGTGCCTTCAAAGAATATTTGAAAAGGCGCATACACCTTCACTTCCATAGTTGGCTTACCTGCTGGTACTGCTGGTTGCTCGCTGGCAACAGGTGCATCTGGTTGCGCAGGTGCATCATCAGCCATTACGCAATAATCTCCTCTATGCCATTGAGTGTATCTTCACGTGTGTAATGTTCACCTGGAATACCGGTCATTTTCTCCATCACATTAAATTTCTGTGAGAAGAATTGAATTAACTTCTTCGCCTTGTTGTAATCATCACGGTCTTCGCTTGAAAGTTCACTCTCACCAATAATCGCAACAATTCCCTTCAACGATTCGTATTTCTGCAAAATAGCTGCAACCCGAACACTCAACTCATAGTGTCGCTCACCAACAATCTCTGGCGTTAACAAGCTTGAGCTGGAGGCGTTAATATCAACCGAAGGACGAATTCCCTGGGCTGCCACGGCACGGCTGAGCACGATAGTGCTGTCGAGCTCGTGCTGGATCATTTGCACGGCTGGGTCACTCAAATCATCTGCAGGTACATAAATTGTCTGCAGGGCAGTAATAGACCCGTTCGCGTTACTTGCAAGGCGGTCTTGCAGCGCCTTCACGTCACTAAAGATTGTCGGCTCATAGCCACCTTCAGCCGGCGTCTGGTCAATAATGGTCGATACCTCATTTCGGGCCTGAATGTAGCGGTACATGTTGTCAGCAAAGAGCAGAATGTCTTTCTTTTGATCGTCGCGGAAGTATTCAGCCAGTGTAATTGCACCAAGGCTAATAAGGGAACGTTGAACAGGGTTTTCATTCATCTGTCCAAAGAACATAGCGGTTGTTTTTAATAAGTCGTTATCTTCAAGTGTTTTATAAAGTTCGTGACCCTCACGAATACGCTCACCAATACCAGCAAAGATACTCAGCGCTCCTGAGCCAACAGCGACGTTGTTAATCATCTCCATTGTCAGGACCGTTTTCCCTACACCGGCACCACCGACAATACCAATTTTTCGTCCCTTTACAAATGGAGTAAAGAAGTCGAGCACCTTAATACCAGTTTCGAGAATTTCATCGGGCCGGCTGGTGAGTGAAGTTTCTTGAAATGATGGGGCAAAGATCGGTCGTTTAATCATCGCTTCAAGTACTTTTTCGTCGAGCGGTGGCTTTCCATCAATAGGTCGGCCCATTACATCCCAAACACGGCCAATCATTTCGTCACCAACCGGAATCTCAAGGCTATGACCACTTCGTGTCACGGTTGCTCCTTTTTTCACACTTCGATCTCCCGCAATATTCAAACACAGCACCGTATCACCGTGCTCAACGGCATTCACTAAGAGTGGCGTTTTTGCCTCATTATCAACATAAAGCATTTCGTTTAGTTCTGGTGGATCTTCAACAAATTGTACTTTAATCACAATATCGCGAAGGACACGAACGACGCCTTTGCCAACTGTTTGTTCTTCACTCATGAGTCATTCCCCGCACGAATCTTCTTTAAGCCCACTAAACTTTCTTTCAAACGAACGTCAACCAGCGCACGTTTTGCACGACTAAACTGCGTGTGAAGTTCGCCTGCCGCTTCTGTTGAACGTTCTTTTGCAGCGGTCATTGCCCGGAACCGACTCGCGAGCTGCGCAAGACGACTATCGTAAATAAATTGCGACAACATTAAACGCAGAATTGCTGTTTCGAGATGTGCAGCAACAGAGAATGTACTTGGTTCAAAAATATAGCTCTTTTCGGTAATATGTTCACCCTTCACAAGTGACAAATCGGCCGCTTTACCGCGCATTGAAATGGCGTCACTAATATCAACGTCAATAATCTCTTGTTGAGAAAGTGATACATAATCTTCATAAAATACGCGACTTTTTGAATACTTCTTAATTTCAGAAATCAGCGGGTCAACGTTAATATAATCTTTCTTAGGTAAATCAAAGTATTTATCGTACTTTAAGTGGAACTGATCGAGCTGCAGCGCACCGTGGTGGCCAATCACAATAATTTCGTGTTTATCCTCATCGTAATACTCGCGCACTTTGCGTACCAGTCGTTGGTCGATATCACCGGTTAAGCCCCCAGGTGCAGTAATCAGAATCAATACTTCCTTACTATTTGGCGCTTCTTCTTGGTTACGACCAAAGTTAAACATTACATCGACACGAATTTGTTTATAGATATTCCACACTTCATTAAAGAATTCATTACTAATCAACACCTTATTCTTCGTCTGCATAATCTTCATACTCGACAAACTTTCGAAGGCGCTCGTTAAGCTCACGATGGTGCGCATCGATTGTTCTTCGGCTTTAATATCTAACGGTCGTCTCATGCTTTTTTATCCTTTTTGTTGTCGGTCTCTGGTTCTGGTGGTGGTGCTGTTTTCGCTGCTTCTTTTGCCGCAGCTGCTGCTGCTTTATCAACGGCAACTTGGTCAATAATAACTACTTTTGATTTTAGATCGTCGCGAAGTTGGTCAAAGTTACTTTGTTCATCTTTTTCAACAACTTGCTTGCTATACTCAGCAACCAGTTCTTTCATTTTCTTGATATCGATTGATTCGGTTGCTGTTGTCCCAAGGACAATATCTAACAAGAATTGTTGATCCATCAAACTATAGCCTTCACTAATATCCTGGTTCATCACCTTAAATAACATGCCACCCTTGTCGTAATCAGACTGTGCTTCTGGCGACAACTCGGTACCAAAGTGAGCATATTCCTCTGCCTGGCGATATCCAGCTAATGTCTTGTTTAACGTTGCTGCGAGAGATTTTTGACGCTTGTTTTGGCCAACACCACCAACACGCGTCACACTTAAACCAGTACTGACTGCTGGACGCATCGTGTCTTTAAATACTTTCATATCAAGAATCCACTGTCCGTCCGTCATCGACATCACGTTGGTTGGAAGGTAAGCCGTAATATCACCACCTGGTGCGTAAATAATCGGGAGAATCGTTTGGCTCGCACTATTGGATGCAATACGCCCTGCTCGCTCAACAAGTGATGAGTGAGTATAGAACATGTCACCAGGGTAACTGTCACGACCCGGGCTGACACCAGCAATCAACGAGATTTCACGATACGCTTGGGCGTGACTCGTGAGGTCGTCATAAATAACCAATGTATCCATCCCTAATTTTTGCCAAAAATACTCACCGTGGGCCGCACCAATGTAAGGGGCAAGATACGTTAAGATTAACGACTCGAACATATTTGTCACCACAATAATCGCTTTTTTCATGGCATCGTTTTTTTCAAGACGGTCCACCAACTGAGCAACGTCACGTTGGCGCTTTGCAATCAAAACATAGATCACCGTAATATCAGTATTTTTTTGATTAATCGCAATCTGAGTTGTCAGTGCAGTTTTTCCTACCTTACCATCACCAAGGACGGCCATACGCTGGCCACGTACGAGAGAGAAGTTAACATCAAGAACTGTCACTCCTGTCTCTAGTTGTGAGCCAAGCAGTTCACGCTCATACAACATTGGTGCGTCGTGAAAGATTTCCCACTCCTGGTCATGTTCAATCGGACCCTTATTATCAATCGGTTCACCAAAAGCATTGACCACACGACCAACGTAGTTCTTCCCTACTTTTGTCAGTAATTCATCAGCCTCAACAACACACACCATACCAATTTTGAGCGGTGCTGGGTCGAGCTTCATCACCATCACGTAATCTTCATAAACGTGGTGAACGTATCCGCGTGTATCATTTTCAAACCGTATGGTTGCATGCACGTTCGTCGGCTGTAGGCCTTTTACTTTCACCATAAACGAATCAAGCCCGATAATTTCACCAACTGGCTTCTCTTCTGCGACGAGTTTTTCAAATAGCTTACCGGCTGCCACGGAGTGCCCCCAGTTCTTCAACCAGTAAATCGTGTCCGCCATCAAGCATGGCGCGCAGGCTCAAATCGTGCACATGATTTGGCGTCCGTAAATACACGCCAGCGACCAGTGCTGGTTGCAACCCGACAGCAATGACTGCTTGTGGATGCACTGACGTTCGGAGCCACTGCGTCAGCTGCTGTAAGCTTTCAAGATCTGCAGTCACCGCAAATGTCATATGAATCATCGGCACGCGATCTTTCAATTGGCGTAATTGCTTTATTAAATCGGTGCGATCATGACTATTATCAAGCGATACGTTATTTTGCTGAATGAAATCAGAAAATTGCTGTGTCATCACCGGCTTCACTTGAGCGGTTGAGCCAATTTTACTGCGAACATCTGAGGCAGTCAGCTCATTATCAATCCGTTCTGCTTCAATAGCTAACCGGGCAACATCAACTTTGGTCACGACCGATGCTGGCAACACGAAATCAGATTGTGCGTTAATTACCTGCTCGCTCATAATTTCATATCATCCACAATTGCTTTTTTGTTTGCTTCTAATTCTTGAATAATCGATGGTATTTGCGCCTTCATATCATATTGATTACCCAGAGCTCCCAGCAAGTAATGTTCAACAATCTGCGCCATATTGCTTTCAAACCCTGTAACGAGCACTTCTTCTTGTTTCGCGACATTACTTTTTAGGGTGTCGTTGAGTTGGTTGTGCTGCTCTTCAAGTGCCTGCGCACTGCGGTTCAACGATTCCATAGCAGTGTTTTGGGCATCTTTCATTGAAGCAATATGCGCTTTATTCTCTTCGAACGCTGCGTTTAGCTCAGTTTCTTGTTTCTTTACGTTCTCTTCAAGCGTCGCGCTAATCTGATGATGCTGCTCTTCAAGTGCCTGAGCGCTGCGATTCAACGACTGCATTGCAAGATCCTGTGCATCTTTGAGGGCACGGCTATACTCAAGGAACTGCTCATCGAGCCGCTTTGTTACGTGGTCTTTCAGTTCAATATTTACTTGCTCAATTGTGATATCGAGCTGTTTAATGACATGTTCTTTAAGCTGAATGCTGATTTGCTCAACAGTGGTATCAAGTTCTTTTTTGAAGACATCACCATTTTCGGTAATAATCTTTTCAAAATACCAACGGCCATGGTTACGTAGCTCTTCACGAAAATTCTCGTCAAAAAAACGCTCTTCAATAGCACCAGTATCATCATCCGATGATCCGTTATTTGACTTCTTTTTATGTTGAAACAGTCCCATTCATCCACCCTATCTGCGCATCATAGTCTTAGTAGTAAATATACCGCAAATAGCCCAATAATTAAAATCAATATACTTGTGAGGATCACTTCAATCAGCGAACGAAAGATTGTCTTTTTTGACATCGGGTTACGGCCGATCGATATTACCCCGTTACGAACACCGGCATATAAGATAGCAATAGCGGCAACAATACTCACAGTCGCAACACCAATACTTAAATAAATACGAACCGGGCTGACTTCTTTTTCTGCAATTGCCACCCCAACACGTCGCAGTACTTCTGGTACATTCACTTCAGTACTTTCTCTGTTTGGATTGCTTCTAATGTCAATTGTCACCGGGATTGACCCTAGAACAACAGGGCCAGTGTTATTGCCATCAACGTCCTGAAGACTGGTTGTCCCCAGTGTAATTCCTGTTCCATTAAACGGTTCATTCGCACGCCCAAATACAGTGACCTCATCGCTTCCCGCCTTCATTGCCACCCCGTTAATAGACGAAAGAGTAATATAATCGCCCTGCTCGATGTTTCCGTTTTGTGTACTTACTAATACCCGATACGTTCCAGATACGGCCACAAATGTTTCATTTTGAATACCATCGTTTGAAATAGCGATTGTCAGCTGGTTGCGATCAACCACGACACCAAACATATTCTGCTGCTCAGCTTGCGTCGCGATTTTTACTCTGTTGGAGTTTTCACCAGTCAGCTCAACGATAGACCCGTTGTCGAGGCGGCTGTCTGCAGCGTACGCTTGCACGCTCCCTCCACCGAACTCTTGCGCAGCAACAGGAACAGACGCCACCATCATAGCGCCAATGACGATCGCGAGACTCAGTACGATTTTTAACTGTTTCACTGTTTATTTATCCCCTACAGATCCCTACCATATGTTGTTCTTAATTATAGCATAGGCACTATCGCAAAATTTGAGCGCTATGATTGTCACGTCATCGTGCTTGTGGTAGAATACACCTAAGCTTTGATGAACCACCACACGTCATAAGTGAAATAAACATTTACTAGTGTAAAAAAGTAAACAAAAAACAAAAATGAACGTGTGGTATCACCTCCCCACTATTTTAGGTATGCGCTTTTTCTTGCGAGTTGCAAGTCTCCTGGCGCTCTGTGTTGCATTAATTACAATGCTATTATTTGCCGCCCCATCGTACGCAACTCCAAGTGAAAATCAGGTAATCGGCTTCCAAGGCCGACTCATGAATGCAAATGGCGACGTCGTTCCTGACGGTTTTTATAATATTCAATTCAATGTCTATCAAGGTGGCAATGGCCTCCAAGCTGGTAACCCAGGCGGTACGCTCGTCTGGACAGAAACATACATCAACGCCGGTAAACCTAAGGGTGCTGTTGAAGTAAAAAATGGCCTCCTCTCGGTCAATCTCGGTTCAATTACCCCATTCGACTCAAATATTGACTGGAGCCAAGGTGCATTATGGCTTTCCATGAACATTGCTGGCAGTGCAACGAACTGTACGGCGTTCGGCACCGGTTCATGTGATGATGATGGTGAAATGCTTCCAATGAAACGAATGACTGCTGCACCGTTCGCAATGAATGCTGGTGCAATTGGTGGAAAGACGATCAACAACCTTCTGCAACTTTCCCAAGGCGTCCAAACCGATGCGACCGCCAACACAAGTAGTATCTTTATTAATAAGACTGGTACTGGTAACATCCTTCAACTGCAAGCTTCAAACCGAGATGTATTCACCCTTAATAATAGCGGTGATATTCTCCTAGGAAACAATGGTAACAAAGTCCTTTCGGTTACCTCATCTCTCGACAACGCGTCAGGCAATAGCCTGTCGATTCTTGCTGGTAATGGTGGGGACGGGTCTGGATCAGCAGGTGGAGATCTTATTTTACAAAGTGGTGGCGCCGGTGGACTACTGGGAAATAGTGGAAACATTCAAATTGACACAGGGGCTCCTGCAGGACAAGGTATCGGTGGTGAAATATCGATAGGTGTGACAAATGCAAGTTCGGTAACAATCGGAAGCGACAAAACGGCGACAATCGGCATGACGACAATTCAGGCAAAAAATACAGTCACAATTAGCACAAACGGATTAACAAGGGCTAGTTTCTCCGACACTGAAAACATTGTCACGTTTGGTGATAGCAATAATCCTGGGGACTTTACGTTACAAGCAGCAAATAGTTCTTCTGATAAAATCGCTGGTGGATCACTCAATCTACAAGGTGGTAATGCGACGATTGGTGATACCGACGGCGGAAATCTTATTCTAAGTGGAGGTGATGGCAGTGGGTCGGGCGCACGTGGTTTAGTAATCCTTGAAACCCCTACCTTCTCTACCGTCATTAATGACGTGAACTGTTACACCGACGGAACAACCGTTCTCAGCAGCTGTACGATTGCTTCATCAACAGTGAATAGCTCAGCGGCCGTTGTCGTTGGATTCAGCATGGAAGATCAGGTAGCAACGCTTCCCGACCCATCCCTCACAACCGCAGGGCGCATCATTTACCTCATGGCAGCTAAAGATAGTGAAGCCTTCACCCTTCGTGTTAATGAAGGCGGAACAGGTAACGAATTTACCATGCAGCCAAATACTGCAACCGCTATGATATGGAACGGCGACGATTGGCTCCCAACCGTCGCTAGCCCAAGTAACTCACAAACTGATACTCCCCTTACTGTTCCTGATGGATCCGAAGAGCCTCTTCTAGGAAGTATTTACTACGACACGGCACTTGGAATGATTCAGTGTTACGAAGAAAGTGGTTGGGGATCATGTGATACACGACCTGACAACTTTGTTTCATTAAGCCCTGAATACAGTAATACAGTCATGAATGGGTCAGATCTTGGTGACATAACCTCTGGTATCTGTTCTGATGCGCTCAATATTAACGATGGTAGCGACACACAACCAGTGATTTGTGACACAAATGAAACACAAAACTTCTACAACTGGACCAGCCCAGATGCAACCACACAAACGAAAGAACTTTACGTAACCTACCAACTACCGGCAACCTTCACCGAGTTTGTAGAAGGGTCAACTTCATTGACGGGTCGTACTGATAGCGCCGATGCGAGTGTATCCTACCAAATCTACCGCAATAGCAGTACCGGACTCGAAGAATGTAGCGCAGCTTCGTCAGTTGCTAGTGGTGCAACTGGATGGCAGACCGCAGTCACAGCTGATCCTTCGGCATGTACCTTTAATGGCGGCGATAGTATTGTCTTTAGAATCAGCATGAGTTCCGCTAATAACGCCAACGCCTACGTTGGTAACCTGAACTTCGTATTTAGTAATAACTAGTTTATGCTAAGAGTATATGAAGAAGAAAACACGAGGTCTAATTTTCGCTATCGTTGCTATTGTCTTGATGGCGCTCATTACTCTGGGAGTCATAGGGTATCTTACATCCTTACCGCGCGAGTCAACACAGGTAGCAGCCGGGCCAGCCTATCAAACACTATTG
>Ga0136601_1000383_pt1 | contig 19816 bp, 16 predicted proteins | sample AntRauMFilla2699_FD_181020 | JGI IMG/M metagenome (GOLD analysis project Ga0136601, IMG submission 181020) | Saline lake microbial communities from Rauer Islands, Antarctica - Metagenome Filla 2 #699 | ecosystem: Environmental > Aquatic > Non-marine Saline and Alkaline > Saline | place...
GAGGTGGAACCTGGTCAGTACAATGTAGTGGCCTATATCGAGAATGCCAATCAAACAGCCGGTACTCCTGCGTTGGAGTACACGTTCCAGCTTCTGAGCAATGGCACCGTAGTGGCCGAACGTTCGGGGGTAACTCCACTGCCGCCAAATAGCTCCTACCCTATTTTTGAAGGTCGAGTGTTTACTGATGATCAAGCAGAAGTCACTGATACGCGCTTGGTTCTGGAACCAGCTGAAGACTGGCGACCGGCTTCCGTTCGCCGTGACCAGATTCGGTCGGTTGGTGTGGAGCTCGAAGGGGCTGATTCCCGGCCGCGACTGAACGTCGCGATTGAGAACACTAGTATCGCCTCTGCCGAAAATATTGAGGTTGTGGCAACGATCTTTAATACCGCTGGTGTGGCCGTCACTGCTTCTCAGACATACATCCCCGCTATCTCCGCTCGCTCTACTTCAGACATTGTCTTTACCTGGCCGAATCCGCTGACGCGGACTGTGGAGAGTTGTGTTATTCCGACGGATGTCGTTCTGGGTATCGACCTATCTGGAAGTATGAATAATGACGGCGGAGACCCACCACAGCCAGTCACTGACGCTCTGCAAGCCGCGAGTACTTTTGCGAGCTCGCTGCAAGAGAAAGATCAGGTTGGAGTTGTAACATTTGCTACCGATGCTGTAGTTACCAGACCATTGGATACTGCGTATGGTCAGGTGGCGCAATCGATTCGGACACTCGCCATTGCACCGGAGGCTGAAAATGGATTTACCAATACCGTAGAGGCACTTCGACAAGCCCGAGCAGAGCTTGATTCCACTCGTCACAACTTGGACGCGCGTAGAGTCTTGGTGCTATTGACCGATGGGCTTCCGACCGTTTCGGGGGATGCGGACGTGGTCACTGAAGCGGAGACGCTTGCCCAAGAACTCAATGCGGCCGGGGTCAAGATATACGCGATTGGGTTAGGGCAAGACGTTGATACACAGTTTATTGAAAATATTGCCTCCGATAGAACCAATGCGTACCTGGCTCCGACTGGCGCTGACCTCGCAAATATCTATTCAGAAATTACCTCCTCTCTCTGCGAAGCAGGAGCAGGTGAGATTGAAATTATCGCCAAGACAGACATTACTTTTGCGCCATTGCGGTAGTTGTACACAACAACGAAAGTCAGTCTCTGTCGATTAGTGTCTCAACGCACAATACAGTAAAATAGCGAGATGTCTCACCTACGAACGTTTTTTGGTGGTTTTGATAGTGTGTTGTTTTTCAGTGTGCTGTCGCTGTCGCTTTTAGGTTTGGTGACTATGTACTCCCACGCGGGTGACAATGCGTTTTTTAATCGCCAGACCGTGTGGATACTGCTCGCTACGGTGGCGTTGTTTGCAGCGATGATACCTGACTATCGGTTTCTCAGGACCGGCAATATAGTCTTCTTTTTCTATGTCAGTACGGTATTCTTGCTGCTTTTGGTGCTCATGATAGGTGAGATTACGCTCGGTGCTCAGAGTCGATTTGACTTAGGATTCTTCTCCTTGCAGCCGTCTGATCCCGCCAAACTCGTACTGATTATTGTGCTGGCAAAGTACTTTGCCAAGCGGCATGAGCTGATTGGAGACTTCAAACACATCATTATTTCTGGTGCGTACGCCATGGTGATATTTGGGCTGGTCTTCATCCAGCCTGACTTTGGTTCTGCCATGATTTTATTTTTCTTGTGGCTCGGTCTCGTCTTGGTGTCTGGGATTAAAATCAGACACTTACTGACAGTCTTCACACTTGGTGCGGTCGTGTTGAGCTTAATGTGGCAATTTGTATTTTTTGATTACCAAAAGGACCGAATTCTGACGTTTCTTGACCCGCTCTCGGACATTCAAGGAGCGGGCTATAACGCGTATCAGTCCACGGTTGCCATTGGCTCTGGACAGTTGTTTGGGAAAGGGATTGGGTATGGTACTCAGTCCAAGCTGCTGTTTTTGCCTGAGTATGAGACTGACTTTATTTTTGCGGCCTTTGCTGAAGAGTGGGGGATAGTTGGTGTTGGTCTGCTGTTCGGGCTTTTTACCTTGGTAGTCTGGCGTTTGTTGGTTCATGCAGTAGAAGGGGCCTCAAACTTTGAGCGACTGTTTGCGGCGGGGGTATGCATTTTGTTTGTGGCGCACTTTTTTGTGCATATTGGTATGAATATCGGACTGTTGCCAGTGACCGGGACGACGATTCCGTTTTTGAGTTATGGCGGATCACACCTCCTGACCGAATTTATTGCGGTGGGAATGGTGATGGGGATGGCTCGCTATAAACCGATTTCTATTCGCTCAAAACACACCGCTTCAATTTTGGATAGTTAGCGATAGAGGGCGAAGGTATCACGGAACATTTTTTTCGGAGAGAAGGTAGTCGTAATTTTTTGCTGCAGCTGGTGAGTGAATTGCTTACGGAGGCTGTGATCGCGGAGTAACATTGTAATAGCCATACCAAATGAATTTGAGTTGGGGTCAACTAAAATCCCGTCTTGCCCAGAAGTGATGATGTCGCGATTGCCGGCCAAGTCACTGGCAATAACTGGTATGCCAGCCAGTCCAGCTTCCAGGAGTACAAACGGGAGCCCTTCTTTGGCTGAAGGCAGAATAAAAATATCAAAGATTCCTAAGTGCTCTTGCGCATCTGGGGTATAGCCAGTGAGGTGTACGCGGTCGGCGACCCCGAGGGTGCGTACCTGCGCTTGGAGAGATTTTCGCGCGCCGCCATCGTGTCCGATGATTACCAAGTGTACGTCGGCGGGGAGTGCGGGCATCAATGCAATGACGCTTGACCACTGTTTGTTCGGGTGCAGTTCACCAATACCGCCGATGATACGATTCGATTCTGGTATTGGGAGTTTGAGCGTTTGGTAGCTGGTTCGCTTACTTTGGATCGGAAATTCTGAAATACCGTTAAAAATAAGGTGAATTTTATGTCCCAACCCAAGCATGCGTCGGGAGCGCGAGGCGGTTTGGGTGTTAATCATAATAGAATGATGCGCCAAAGTCAGGGTAATCCACGTCGCCAGCGCAATCAGCGTTTGCTGCCATTTGGGTCGCCACGTTTCGTCCATCGTCAGCCCGTGCGAAGTGAAAATAATATTCTTCACCCACAGCAGTCGCCCCGCCAAAGCGCCAATTCCACCCGCCTTGGAACTGGTCAGATGAAGCGTCTGAGGCTTCAGTCGCCAAATGAGAGCGATGATTTCAAAAAACGCTCGTATATCTTGGAGAAGAGACATGTCACGTTGAAAGTTTTTGACGGTATGAGTCGGAATATTTTGTTGTTGGAGTTTCTCCACTAAAAGACCGACCGTGGAACCTACTTCACCAGTGTTGCCGCAGGCTACATGCACGGTGTAGCCGCGAATCTGCGCTTCGCTGGCGAGGTCGTATACGTATTTTTGGGCACCACCAAAATTACTCTTGGTAATCACGTATAAGACGGTAGATGTTGGAGTAGTCATGCGTACCATATTGTACCAATAAATAGCTCAAATTTGTTATATATCTTGCTATAATCGTATATTCAGGTAGGATTTGAATAACAAATTATGGGTGAAAGAACACGCGAATTATTCGTTCTCATTGTCGGAGACATCATTATCTTCGTGGTATCTCTTTGGTTGACGTTATTCGTGCGTTACCTAGAAATTCCCGGAGGCGAAAGACTAGCAGACCATATGGGTCCGTTTGCAATATTTACCACCGTTTGGGTGTTGGTATTTTATATACTCGGTTTGTACGACAAGCACACCAATTTTTTAAAAAATCTATTACTCTCACGGATTGCCCACGCCCAGATTATCAACGTGATGTTGGCGGGCTTACTCTTTTTCGTGATTCCGTTTGGTATTACCCCAAAGACAAATCTGGTGTTGTTTTTGATTATCTCGACCCTGCTGCTGGGATTTTGGCGGCTGCGGCTGGTCGGACTCTTTGCTCCGCATAGTCGGAATAAAGCCATCATGATTGCTGATGGGGCAGAAGCGATTGAGCTGGTTGATGAAATCAACAATAACGATAGATATGCCTACTCAATCGTCAGAATGATTGATAGCGAAATGATACAGAAGACGCCTGACGTGGAAAGTAAGTTGCTCCAAATCATCGAGCGAGAGGGGATAGATATTATCGTTGCTGATTCCAAAGGCGAGGCTATCAAGCACTTTCTCCCGACGTTGTTTGATTTATCTTTCCTCAAGTTCTCCTTCACGTTCGTGGATTTCCAGCGTTTGTATGAAGATACGTTCGATCGAGTACCAGTAACCTCATTACAATATGACTGGTTCATTAGTAATATTTCGCAGTCCAGTGGTGTAGTGTATGACGCCGTTAAACGAACGATTGATGTGGTCGGGGCAGTGCTCTTACTGATTCCAGCGGGACTCCTGTTTCCGTTGATTGCTCTGGCCATCAAGTTTGATGATGGGGGAGCGCTCTTTTACACCACCAAGCGAATTGGTCGGTACAATACACCAATTACCATATACAAATTTCGCACAAAAAATGGGTTTGATAGTGGGGTGCAAGCCCTGAAAAGTACACTGGTAGATACCAAAATTGGCGGGCTGCTGAGAAAAACACGTATTGACGAGCTGCCACAACTCATCAATGTCCTGCGGGGCGACTTGTCATTTATTGGTCCCCGGCCAGAAATTCCAGAATTGGCTTCTATCTACGCGTCCAAGATACCGTATTATAATGCGCGGCACTTAATGAAACCTGGTCTCTCTGGGTGGGCACAAATCAGTAATTTTGATGTCCCGCGCGGTGGGGTCGATGTGGAGCGCACGGTCGACAAACTATCGTTTGATTTATTTTATCTCAAACGACGGTCGTTCATTCTGGATGTGCAGATTGCTCTGAAAACAATCGCGACTATTATCATGCGTACCGGTTCGTAAGTTAGGGAGATACTGAGCACGATATTATGAAAAAGAACCTAGAAAACCCGGCGAAAGTACGGCGCAATCGGTGCGCATTCTTTCACGTATGTGCTCATTCCTGGTATACTCGGCACATATGAAAGTAGACGGAACAGCCCTCGCGCAAGATATTTTGGCGCAACTTAAAACAGACTTGCAATCATCACCCAAACTGACCTTGGCGGTGATTACCTGTACACCCAATTTTGAGACCCAAAAATATTTAGCGCTGAAAAAGCAGCGAGCAGAAGCGGTCGGGATTTCTTTGAATATTATTGAGCTACCGCAGGACGCGACCACCCAGCAGGTGGTTGAATGTGTCGAAGCCGTGACAGGCCAAGCTAATGGGGTCGTCGTCCAACTACCACTACCGGAGCATATCGACCGGGATGCAGTATTGCGAGCAATTCCTCCAGCCAAAGACCCAGATGGATTTTCTTATGGTGAAAAACGCGACTGCATGCTCCCACCAGTAGTTGGTGCCATTGATGAGATATCAAAAGCACACGAATTGGACTGGAAAAATAAGCGAGTGGTGATTTTGGGTCAAGGGAGATTGGTCGGGATGCCGGCAGCTCGCTACGCTCGAAAAAACGGGGCACGGGTACGGGTATATGAAAAAGACACTCTCGACGTCAGTTCTTTAAAGACTGCGCAGATTATTGTCAGTGGTATCGGGCAAGCCAAGTTTATTGTCCCCGAAATGGTCTCACCGGGAGTAGTAGTGTTTGATGCTGGTACTTCAGAAGACGGGGGAGAGTTGGTGGGAGATATGCATTCAGACGTGGCAGAAGTAGCTGCGTTGTACACGCCTGTGCCGGGAGGTATCGGACCACTGACCATCGCACTTTTATTACGAAACCTGTATCAGCTCAATCGTCAATAGCCTCAAGCGAGCCCCTATGGTATAACAGGGACACAATTTTTTTACATATATGACCGACTTATCTCAACCACAAACCGCAAATAGCCAAGGATTTATCCGGCTTTTTCGGGCCTGTGTTATCGTACTCGCTATCGCTGGCCTGGCCTTTTGGGTGTACCAAAACGCTGTGCAACCAGAATCTGAAAAGCCCTTTAAACTTGGACTTGACCTCGCTGGAGGATCTCACTTGGTATACGAAGCAGACGTGTCCAATATCGACGCTGCCGAAGTACCAGAACTCATGAGTGTGTTGCGCGACGTGATCGAACGAAGAGTGAATGTGTTTGGGGTGTCAGAGCCAATCGTGCAGGTAGAAAGCAGTAGCTTTGTAACTGATGAGCCGATTGAACGATTGGTCGTGGAATTGCCGGGAGTGTCAGACGTGAGTGAGGCAGTAGCTGAAATCGGCCGGACGCCACTATTGGAGTTTAAGCTATACGATGAAGAGCTAGCTGCCCAGCAAGAAACACTGCGGAATCTCCAGTCTTTGGGTGAATCAGCAACTGCGACTGGCGGACGAGCTGAAATCGGCAATGTGAAGATTGACGGAGAAGCCATCTCAGAAGAACTCCCATTCTCAGATACTGGCCTGACTGGACGATATCTTGAGACTGCCGCGTTAGAATTTGCCGGCGGGCAATCTGGACAACTTTCCAACGAACCATTGGTGTCGGTACGCTTTACTCCCGAGGGGGCAGATTTGTTTGCAAAAATTACTCGCAACAATGTCAATAAACAGCTCGGTATCTTTCTCGACGGGGAGCTGTTGTCCGCACCGAATATTAACGAACCAATTACTGGCGGAACCGCTATCATCTCTGGCGGCTTTACTGCTGAAGAAGCTCGAGCTTTGGCCCAAAACCTGAGCTTCGGTGCTTTGCCTGTACCAATTGAACTGAAAAGTACCCAGACAGTGGGAGCGTCACTCGGGGCTGAAGTGCTCGGCAAAGGAATGCAAGCAGGAGTCTATGGTCTGGGAATGGTACTACTCTTTATGCTGCTGTGGTATCGGCTCCCTGGATTGGTTGCTGGAGTTGCACTGCTGTCTTATGTGACCATTATGCTGGCACTTTTCCAACTGATTCCGGTCACTCTGACGGCAGCTGGCTTGGCCGGGTTCGTACTCTCATTGGGAATGGCGGTGGACGCCAATGTGCTCGTATTCGAGCGAATGAAGGAAGGGTATACGCGGGGAGTATCCAGTCGCGAAGCGGCCACAATCGGATTCGCACGAGCCTGGAGCGCGATTCGGGATGGAAACATCACCAGCCTACTGTCTGCGATTATCCTCTTTTGGTTTGGCACCTCATTGGTAAAAGGCTTCGCCCTCGTCTTTGGGATTGGAGTCATTATGTCGATGTTGACCGCCTTGGTAGTCACCCGGACGCTGTTGTTGACGTTGCCTGACACCAAAAAATCATCCGGCACATTGATGGCAACCTTACTCGGTAATGGAATCAAAAAATAGCGTATGTTTTTTATTGTATACAGAAAAGTATTTCTCGCTATTGCAGCTGTAGTAATGGCTGGAAGCGCACTCGTGATTGGTCTGTTTGGACTCAATCTTGGTATTGATTTTACGGGCGGTTCGTTGACCGAAGTGTCGTACCAAACCGCTCCAGCGCAGACTGAGTTGGAGAGCCTGATTAACACCCAAAACCTCGGTGGGATTTCCGTGCGCGAGTCAGTCGATGAAGCAGGACGCGATGCGTACCTCATCCGCACTCGTGACCTGTCTGAGCCAGAACGAGTAGAACTCGAATCCATCGTCACTTCCGTGGGAGACCAGGGGGAGATTAGTCGGTTTACTTCTATCGGCCCAGTGATTGGTCAGGAACTGCGCGACAAAGCTTTCTACGCCATTCTTGGGGTAGTGTTGATTATTGTCATTTACGTGGCCTTTGCCTTTCGGGGGATTGGAACACCAGTCAGTTCTTGGACATACGGTGCGATTACGATTTTTGTCCTCGTGCACGATGTGCTGGTACCGACCGCATTGATGAGTATTCTCGGTTATGTGGCTGGAGTGGAAGTCGATGTGCTCTTTGTGATGGCTTTGCTCGCGGTGCTCGGGTATTCCGTCAACGACACCATTGTAGTGTTTGACCGTGTCCGAGAAAACCTCATGGCCAACCGGACAGAAAAACGAACCAAACGTGAGGAGGCGGGAGTGATGTATGAAGATGTCAAATATACTCTGACTAAACCATACGATGAGATTGTCGGGTCTGCTGTTTTTGAAACCCTTGCTCGGTCTATCAATACATCTTTGACTACGTTCATTGCGCTGACAGCTCTCTATTTCTTAGGAGGAGCAGTGACCCAAACTTTCGCCCTAGTCTTGATGGCTGGAGTGCTGGCTGGAACATACTCTTCAATCTGTATCGCCAGTCCGTTGGTAGTGACCTACGCCCAGTGGCGCGCTAAGAAAAATGCGAACTAATATGATATTTGGCATCACTGGAACAGATGGTGCCGGGAAGGGCGCCGCCGTAAAATATTTGGTAGAAAAAAAAGGCTTCACGCATTATTCATCGCGGGAGCTCATTACAGAAAAAATCGTAGAGCAGGGATTACCAGTGAATCGAGAGAATATGCGCTTGGTAGCCAATCAACTCCGCAAAGAACACGGTAACGATGTAATTGTGCAGCTCTCTTTGCAAAAAGCTCGGGCAGAACAAGTGTCTAATTTTATAATTGAATCCATCCGGGCCATTGCCGAAGTCGATACATTGCATCAAGCCAACGGTATCTTGCTGGCGATTGATGCCAACCAAAACGCGCGATTTCGCCGCATCATGGGTCGTAAATCAGCTTCAGATGACGTCACCTTTGCTGAGTTCATTGCCCACGAAAAACTAGAAATGAATGACCCAGACCCCAACGGCATGCAAAAAGCAAAAGTAATGGCTGCAGCAGACTATACTATTATGAATGACAGCTCGCTCAAAGAACTCAACAAGCAGCTCGACCTATTTTTGCATTCACTAAAAGATGTGAAGTAATACCCAGGTCCGTTTAATAGTAATTGTGCGTCTCAGTCTCTCGTAGTAAAATATCAGGTATTATCTCGTAACTATATTATCTATGGAATTTGTTAATTGGTTCTGGCATCCACTAAAAAATCAGTACGCTGATTTTACCGGTCGAGCAACTCGACAAGCGTTTTGGATGTATACGCTCGTGTACCTCATCATCGCTGCGCTCTTGTCAGCGGTGGGTATAGAGAGTCTTTCTTTCTTGTTTGCATTGGCGGTCTTTCTTCCTTCAGTGGCGATTACCGCACGACGGTTACATGACATTGGAAAAAGTGGATGGTGGCAGTTGTTATTCTTGATTCCAGTGATTGGACTTATCGTAATGATCGTCTTTTTGATTAGAGAAGGTGATGAACAGGAAAATGCGTATGGCCCAAATCCTGCTGAGCCAACACCTGTTCTCTCAGCAGAAGAGCAGCCACAGACAACAGAGTCAACTTCGACAGAACCACCGATTACCCCGACTCAATAAACAAAATCCTCTGCGACAGCAGAGAATTTTTTATTCTGCAGGGCCAGATGATGCAAATATGGCCAGCACCGTTTTCCCGAGTATGGCTAATCGTTGGCTGTCATTACCTACAAAAAGTTATATTCTATTAGAAGTAACAGGCACCTTGCAGTTGAATGTACCATTTTCATTACTCACTCTCATCATCTCTACTTTTTATGCCATTTAAAACCACCAAAAAAACCCTCACCGCCCTCCTAATATTCACCCTCGTGAGTGTCAGCGCCCCGTCTACCGCTGCGGCCCAGAGTCAGACTTGGGCAAATATTCTGTCACAATTTTCCACCATTCAAGACTTGATCACAAGCTCGTTCGGTCGCGCAGCCAACACCCAAACCGCCAACGTGATTTCTGCCTCAGGGTTAGTGGCACACTATCCGTTGGATGAGAGTAGTGGTTCAACCGCTACTGATGCCCATGGAAATAATGACGGACAGTTAGAGAATGGCCCGGTGTGGGTGAGTGGCCCCGTCAACGGAGCATTGTCATTTGATGGTATCGACGATGTGGTGACCATCGACCACGCCTCTGCCCAAGATATATCTTCGGGGTACACGTTTGCCGCCTGGGTACGTCACGATGTGCAAAGCAGTGGTGTTCGTCCAGCACTCATCAGCAAGAATAATTCCGGTGGTTGGGGGACGCAGTTCGCAATTGGCCGTACGTCAGCCGGTGGCAATGTCGTCGGTGGGAACGTACGCATGAGTGTGTCCCACGGACAGGACGAAGCCTTTACTGGCTGGGCTTTCCCGTACCAACAATGGCACCACCTAGCAGTCGTCTGGGATGGAGATGAAGCAGATTTTTATCTCAACGGTACGCTTGAAGAGTCGGTAGCCATGACCACTGCACCAGGTACCAACACCGGGGACTTGTCACTCGGGTTTGGCCGTATCAATTGGAGTCCGGGGTATTTTGTTGGACAGATGGATGACGTGTATTTGTATAATCGGACGTTGTCATCGAGTGAAATTACCAACTTGTTCAATGAAGGTGATGTTGCTGTTGTGGCTGAGTCAGCGTCCGACCCGGTCGATATTCCGGATGAGACACCTGATACGTCAGACACTGCGGATACTTCTGAGACGTCTGGTGTTTCTGGAGCTGACTGGCAATATGAAGACGACTTTGAGGGAGGTTTTGGAAGTTCGAGTTATTTCAATTGGGAGAGTGGAGCCTACGCCGGTATTTCTAGTGATAGAGCATATAGTGGCAGTGAATCGATCAGATTTAGATTCATGGGCAACCCTGATTTGAGTGAGGATGCTTGGGCCGAAAAGCGGTTTTCTTTGGATAAAAAGTATAAGGAATTATGGGTTCGCTACAAAATGTGGGTTCCGGAAAACTACTTTCATCGCAATCCTGATGGACCATCAAACAATAAGGGTTTGTTGATGTTGTGGGGAAATAGTTACTCAGGCTATTCACCGACATTGAGTCTGCATTTTCAACGCAAGGGAGATACTGGCGAATCTTATATATACCCAGCGTGGCGAGTGAACGGCAACACCACCTGGAATTTCTTTGATCTTGACAATGGATTGACAACAGACGGCGCACTACAAGATGCTCCTACTGGTATTACCATGAGTGACCGAGGAACTTGGATTGATTGGGTCGTGCATGTAAAGACCTCGACATTACCAGTTGATACAAACGACAGAAAGAATGGGGAGGGTAATGGTGTAGTGCAAGTTTGGAAAAATGGAGAATCTATTATGGATGTCACAAATGCGCATAACTACTATGATGGATCCAGTTCTGACCCCGGTGGACTTGGCGACGGTTGGAATGCCGGCTACCTCTTAGGGTGGGCGAACACCGGCTTCGATGAAGATACATTTATTCATATAGATGACTTCAAAATCGCTACTGCCGCCGCGGGCATTAATTTTGATGGGACCTCCAATGTCACGAATGACAATAACTCAAACGAGTCGACCAACGAGAATGATGCTGGAAATACTGATTCGGCTTCGAGTGACACGAGTACCCCAACGCAGTCATCAGAAGCAGACTGGCTATTTGAAGATGATTTTGAAGGAACAAGAGACTATACCTTCTGGCTTGGCAATGGTGTGTATACCAACTACGGTATACAAGACCCAACGAATGCCAATAATAAAGTTATGGAGATGCGATACGTTCCCAATAGCGAGGGCTCAGGAGACTCGTGGTCTGAATATGATTTTAAACTTGGGATTGAAGCCGCTCAGCTCGAGATGAGTTGGCGTCAGTATATTCCTCAGGACTACTCACATATAGAAAGGAATCACAAAGTGTTCGCCTTATGGTCGGGTCCGTATGGTAAGTCCAATGCAAACATCTCGGTATCGAGTGAGGCCTGGGGTTCAGACACGTATAACGGCGCTCTCCCATCATTGTATGTCGGAGTAGATGGTAACAATTTTGGACACACTATGAATAGCAATAATGAGCCCATCTGGCGTGACGGAGAAGGTCGCTGGAGTACGATGCGGGTCTATCTAGAATTAGCGCAAGCACCGGGTGAATACGGAAAGATGGAGATATACAAAGATGGTGAGCTTCTCACCAGTACAGATGCAGACACACTAAAAAAAGGATACAGCGCAGCCCCTATCGGTGCTGAATTGATAAAGTACTCCGAAAAAGGTAACTATATAGATCAAGGTACATTACTCGGGTGGGCCAATGGAGACACGGGTGGAGGTTTTGAAGTGGAAACAAAGTTTCTGATTGATAACTTCAGAATAGCAGCCAATGCGACTCATGATACTTCTTATACGCCCGATGTCTCTGATGATGATGCATCTAATACGTCGAACCCTCCAGCATCTAACACCCCCACCCCAACCACTGAATCTAACTCCAGCTCAGACAGTCCTGCAGATTCCTCAGGAGGCGGGGGAGGAGGCGGCGGAAGTAGTAGCGACACTGCAAACATGAGCACTACCCAAACGTCCCAACCCTTCACCTATCGGTTCACCAGCTCCGACAAAGCAACACGAGGAGAAGAAGGAGAACACGTCCGACAACTGCAAAAAGCTCTCAACCGACTCGGCCACCCAATTGCCCAAAGTGGTGACGGTGCTCCTGGCCAAGAGACTCCGTACTTTGGTCCCGCCACCGAACGAGCCCTGCAGCGTTTCCAAGCTGCCAATGGCATTGTTTCCAGTGGAAGTCCAGAGAGTACTGGCTATGGAGCCCTTGGTCCCAGCACGAGAAATGCGCTGAACGCCAAACTAGCGCAATCGACTACTCCAGCGACAACACCAACCACCATTACACCTGAGATACAAGCCCAGATTAAGAAAATTCTTGAACTGATTGCAGTGTTGCAAGTCTTGCTGGCGGCGCAGTTGGCTGAAGAGAATCGGTAGGTGTACTCTTACCTTTGTAGGTGAGATTGAACGGGCTACAAAGAAAAAAGCGACGGGCGGTGGCTCGTCGCTTTTTTTGTACGAAAGACTTACGAAATCAAGGTGCCAATAAACTCTTTGCCATCGAGATAGTTGGTGAGGGCCTCTGGCTTGTCACCATTGATAATAGCTACTTCAATGTTTGTCTCATCCGCCTCTTTAGCTGCGATCGGGTCAAAGGGTGCCGATAGTCCCGGGTCCCAGTCTTTGGGGATGATGGCTCGAAAATCTGCCCACGACATGGTTTCAATTTTGGTGGCTGTGTCATCTGTGCGCGGATCAGCGGTGTATACGTAGTCGATGTTTGATAGGTTGATGACCTTCTTCGCTCCTACTCGCTGGGCAATTTGAATTGCGCGCAAGTCAGTCGAACACCCGGGCCGGTATCCAGCCGCTACCACGACTTTCTGATTTTTTGGTAAATCAAGAATTTCATCGGGGTTCGTAATCACTTGCGGGTGAGCGGTGTCCCGAAAGATAGTGCGTAATAGGTGGCCATTGAGCCGAGTCGCGTGAATACCCATCCAGTCGAGGTCTTCATTTTTCAGTTCGGCTACTTCGGCCGCCGCATCTTGGTAATTGCGGGCGGTGCGTCCACCGCCAGCAATGATAATAAAATGACGGCCCTGAGCCGTTTGTGTATCAATAAAAGTTTTTAACGATTTCAGAAAATCTGAATCAATTTGGTCAGGCACAATCAGTGAGCCTCCAACCGACATAACAATTGTTTCGTGTGTATCCATAACATAGAGCATTGTACTTCAAACCCTACCGACTGCAAAATGGTAAGATTGTTTTATATTCGCAGATAGAATCCACGTACATATGACACTAGAATCTGAAGTAGTAAACACACACGAAGAATCGCCAAAGAAGAAATTACCCGGCGTTCGAGCACTCTTTTTCCAGGGTTGGAAATACACCAAAAACAATGTGGCGCTGATTGGGGTGTTGTCCCTACCGTTTATCCTGGTCGATATTTTGGCCTATCTGGGAGAAATTTCTACTGGACAGCTCAACAGCGTGCTCAATGTGATAAACGGTGTTGTGACACTATTGGCGTTGATAGGGTATGTACTACTGATGGCCACGGTGCTCTATCTTGTAACCCATCAGTCACAACACCCACGGTTTGCAGATGGGTTTGCCTGGGCCAAGGGACATTTTTGGAGTGTGTTGTGGATTAGTATTCTCACTGGCTTGGCGGTCTGGGGTGGGTTCTTACTGCTCCTGGTACCCGGCATTATTGTGGCCATCTACGTCACATTGAGCCAAATGGTACTTGCAACGGAAGGAGCCAAAGGCATGTCTGCGTTACTCCGGAGTCGTGAATTAGTGTACGGGAACTGGTGGGCTGTGTTTGGTCGAATCTTGGGAGTTCAGTTCTTGTATTGTTTCGTCATAATAGGAGTAGGTATTGTGGTCGGAATGGGGACTGCGTTCTCTCTCAGCGAACCACATAGTGAATTGTTCAACAACATATTATTTACAATCTTGGGTTCAGTCGGCACGTTGATTTTCCTTAGTGCCACTTACCAGCTATACACTACACTCAAAGAGCGAGCACAATCTATCCCCGTGAGCAGCGTGCCTGCAGCTGCGACGAAATACCAGGTGTTAACCTGGCTTGGATTATTGAGCATTATCGTATTCACCATAGCGGCTATCAGTATGGCGCTGCACACGTCAGCAGATATCTTTACGGCTCAGAAGAACCGCCTGCTCGAGGCCGGAGTATTCATGCAATTGGGACAAATTCAAACACAAGCTCAACAGTATGTTGCCCAACAGCCCGAGGGTTCCTTTGCGGGAGTATGTGACGCCTTACAAGTAGATGATTTTAGAGATGGTCTAGTGGTCTGTACTGAGTCCGATACTGCCTATGCATTGACCGTAGAACATAAAGATACGTTGTATTGTATTGATGCAACCGGCTACAAAAAAATTATATACACTGCACTTGATGGTCGGACACAGTGTCTACCGCTCTAGCGTTGGGGTACTGAGTGGGTCAGTGCGCAGCCCCCAGCTGTTTGATTCGGCTGGAATCCGGTATTGTCTTGAGAGCCTAAATTGGTAAACAGCAAATCCCGCTAAGAGCAGAATGGAGAAAAAGCGGTATTGTATCCAAAATTCAGGAGTAAAGGCAAACCGGACAATCTCGTTCCCGATTCCGGCCAAGAGCAGGGCCAACAGCCACCGTCGCGAAAGTATGTTCCATCCCGCTTTTGTCATGGCGAAGGTGATACCGAACATGTGTTCCAGTAAATGTTTTTTGCGCGCAAAAAACACCCCGATTACCATTGCTAAAGCAAAGAAGTACAGCGAGCTGGAGAAGATTAAAAAATCAGGTTGTTGAAAATACACCGTGAGTCCACCAAAGAGAAATACCATGCTGCCTGAGAACAGTGGCATAATAGGAATTTTTCTAAAATACAGCAGGCTAATGGTGAGCGATACCAAAGTACTGGCAATTAAAACGATTGCTGCAGTAAAGAATGAATATAATTGCCCAGCTACGAAAAAAATCAGGATTGGCAAGAACTCCGTCAATATTTGAGCATACGCGCCACGAGACATGATAAGTACCATTGAGTGTATCACGGGCTAGGGGGTAGGACGCCAAGAACGCGTATGCAAAGAGAGACCCCCGCCCAGCCCCCCCCACACACACAAAAGAGTTGACATATATTAAAGAGTGTGATACATTTCGCGCAGCTTTTCGGAGCGATACATTTGTGGCATAGTCCATCTTTATACAATTTTGGACTGGTCACTTCTGCTTCACTCCGTGAAGCAGAAACCACTGGCGTTTTGCCAGTACAGTTCTCACTTGTCTTTAGAAGGGACATACTATGATCTTTAAAATGAAAATGAACGTACTCGTGGCTGTTTTGACTCTGGGTTTCGCTTCGGCTGCTCTGGCAACTGATTCGGATGACAATTGCGGTTATGGTTGTGGTCCCTCTACAGGTCTCGGCCTGACCCTCAACGTGACCGGTTTGTCTTCAATCAACGGCAATACTGCCTCTATCTTCGAGGGCGACTTCGGTACCATCGAAGTTACTCAAGAAGGTGACAGCTATACCGATATTGAATCTTCCCTGGGTGGTTTTTGTCCTGATGGCGACTGCTCGAACACCGAGCTTTCCATCGATTTGATGGCCAACCAACAAGGTTCAGCCGACACTGCTGTCGGTGGCGAAACTTCAGGCGATGATGTAATTGGCCAGAATGCTGGTCAGTTCAATTCCGGTACGCAAGCGGGTATCGATTTTGGTGATACATCTACCACAGTCGGCACCTTCGGTGCAGCCGCGTTTGCCAACAACGGGGTAATAAATGCTGTCGGCGAAAACGTGCATAGCACGATGGAGTCATACGGCACTGGCGAAACTGTTTCCAAGCTCACTACCAACGGCACTGCGTGCCCGAGCTGTGTAGACTTTGGCGGCGGTACTACCGGTTCCGCCACATCAGGTATCAACCTGATGTCGACTGTATCAGGTAGTGCGTCAGGCCAGATGATCCAGATTGGGAACTCAGCTTTGTCTGAGTCCGCAGCCAGCCTCGGCAATATGTTCAATCAAGAGTCCAACTAATAATTACACTAGCTGGCGCACCAAGCCCCCTTACTCGTAAGGGGGCTTTTCTATTGACTTTTGCATTCAAATATGATATAAATCCGGCAGGAATAGAACTTGACACAACGGTAAAAAGTTGTGTTGCAGGTTCTTTGACAATCTAACGAAAAGGAAATACCTATGAAATGCACCCCGTCAGTAATTGGGGCATTTCTGACGGGCGTAATGGCCCTGATGATGCCCCTTACGATTCAGGCGAGCTCTTTCCAGAGCTACGCAAAAGACTCATATTACCTCGGGGTGGGTGGCATGCCACCTTCCCTCGAAGATTTTGCGGCCGATCCGCGGGCGTACTTACGTTCCGAAGCGGCGTATCAATCCCTCAAGGAGGGATTTGAAACACCACTGAATCGCTCTTTGAGCGATGCGGAGTTTAGCGAGTTGTTGTCCAGTAGTCGGGTACGAGCTGAGCAAGATTGCGTTGGCAGTATTACGACAGCGGGCATCAATGCCGCTGGCGAAATTGGTTGGTCCAGCCGGCCTTGCTATTTCGATGAGAAACTCATTGAATTGCAGGTGAATGGTCGCTGGCAAGTTGTCGCCTCACAAGGGTGTTTCAACTTGATAGAGCCACCACCACAGCCGGAACGTACAATTGAAATCTCGTCTGATCCAATGCTGCAATCAGCAAAAGTTTTTGTGCAAGAAACACAGGGCATTACCGTACACGTATGCGATTGCCCGGGTAATCATAGCTGTCACAATGACATCTATCTTCCGGGCTACCGGGCTTATCTCCTTCAACCATAGCGAAACAAAGCAAGAGGAATACACCATGAAAAATGCACTGAAAGTGCTTGGAGCTCTGGCGTGTGCGGTCGGTTTGTCGGCCTGTGCTGCGACACCCAAGTACAACGTTGAGCAAACATCTGTAGAATCAGGACTCGATTCAACCTTGGTGTTCGAAAGAACAACCATTTCTGACAAACAGGGTGTGACTACCTGGGATGTGACTCAGGTAGATGGAGAGATCGTCAAGGCCGTGAAAACCAACGAAGGTTCCACTTCGGAGCAGGATACGGCTTTGACGTTCATTGGAGCTGCGACCGCACCACTCATAAATGGTGCGGTAGCGCACAGTCTCAGGATTGGCGCTGACGATTGCGGAAGTAATTGTGGCGGCGGCGGTACTGGCAGCCAACAGGTTGTCCAGGTACAAGTGGAGTCAAACTCCGATAGCGCTGCGCAATCTTCCGGAGCCGGTGGTTGTAGTACGTGCGCCTTATTGGAATAGATAAGGTGCAGTCAATAATCCCCACCAGAGACATCGTCTCTGGTGGGGAACACGTATCTTTAAAAAGCACAGAAGGAGGTCTTCCATGACCCTGCGTAAAAACATTTCTGCGGCAATCGCTGCAGTATTGGTGCTGGTCGGACCTGCTTCGGCTTTCACACCTACGGACTCAGTTCTGGAAACAGATCAGAGTAATCTCACCAATGTGTGGCAACCATCGGTTGCCCAGCCTGGAGACACAATCGCGGCAGCCTGTGAAGGCTTCAAATACGCGGCTTGTGTTCGAGCGTTTGTCATGGGTAACCGTGACAAATTCCCCGAGCAGTTTCAGTCGGAAACTGATTTCTGGCTGTATGTCGATACGACCTACATGGTGCCACAACTCTCCGGAGCCATGGCATCAGCTATCCAGACAAATCCGTCTGGTGAGCAACCAAGCATGGTCACCATTATGAATGGCTTAACGGCCAATCAAGAACAAATGGCGGACGAGCTGGCTCGCCTGACCCGGGAATTCGGCACTCTTGCAGTGTCTGATATCGATGGGTTGGGGGAGATGGTCGCTCAGGTAAGTCAGCAGGCCGAAGGCTTTGCTGAAGTACAGGATGTCGTGCAACGGCTCGAAGCGGCGTATGTCGACTTACAAAATGGCGAGTTGACCACTGGAATGCTTAATGCAATCCGGTCGGAAAACAACGCTGTGTTGGAGGAGATTGCTGCCTTGCAAGAAGCGGACACCCAGTTCAACCTTCGGTTGACTGAGGTCGAAGCAGAAGTAACGGCACTGACTGAGCAATTGCCCGCGACAGTGCAAACTGAAGTGGCCAATCAGCTCAGTGAGCAAACGTCGACCGTCGCCACAGTACAAAGTACTGTGGAGGGAATGCAGAACGGGTTGAGTCAAATCCAACTGGTGCTCGCGGCAGTGGTAATTGCACTGCTTATAGCAGCGGTAGGGTTTCTCGCCTGGATACGGCATTCTTCCCAATCAATTAAAGCCGAATTTGAGTCGCATTCAAAGCAGCTCACCGGTGAAGGTGGTTTAGCGGAACAGCAAGAAACTCTCAATGAACAACATGAAAGTTTGGCGAACAAGCTCGAAGCTCTCAGTGCAGAAGTGCACGACGAGCATGATGGCTTGGCCGCTACGCGTGACATGGCTGCTACAGCCTTGTCACAAAACTCAATTCTGACGTTTCTGGACACTCCTGACCTGAAGTTCATCAAGAAAGGCACGACTTCATCCTGGAAGATAAGCGTTGGTGACAAGGATTCTGATGATTATCAGTTGTTCGAAGTCAGCTTCACCAAGCGGGATGATGGACTGTTTGATTGGTCAGTGCCACGCAATAAAGATGGCAAGGGCGAAAGTGAGCCAGTGAAGTATAAGTCGATAGACAGTATGAAGACAAAGTTACAACAAGCTCATATACATGGGCGTCTGCAATACTGTGCAGTAGACAGTTCAGGTTCTGCGAAAGTAGCAGCAGCCTAAAAAAGGTGGACGACACCTCTGGTGTCGTCCACCCCGTATTTCCTGAAAGAATGTGTGAAGATTTCAGACAATAAATGCTCTAACTAAGACCGGGCGTATACCCACTCTTACTTACAGTGATTGTTGTGCGATTCCTTCATCCGATTTCTTTGTACTGATGACTCTCAGCCGACCAATGACTTAATGACTCTCGTAAGAGACTTATTAACTCATCGCTTGCCGCAGACTTATCACCACACAGAATCCCTTTTCGTTTAGATTTTGTACCTCAGTTGATTGTACATATATATGTACAATCAACCCCAAAAGCCCTATCATTTTGATAGGGCTTTTCTTAAATGAACAAATGCCCAAAGGGCATATTGTGAATTTATGCCTGAATCTGCCCCTGACCTAGGGCAGATTCCTAGGCGAGGGAAGACAAACGCCCACAAGATTAGAAACCAGAAGAAGAATGTACACCCATGAAAACCCCAAAGGGCATATTGTGAATTTATGCCTGAATCTGCCCCTGACCTAGGGCAGATTCCTAGGCGAGGGAAGACAAACGCCCACAAGATTAGAAACCAGAAGAAGAATGTACACCCATGAAAACCCCAAAGGGCATATTGTGAATTTATGC
>Ga0136601_1000385_pt1 | contig 19764 bp, 19 predicted proteins | sample AntRauMFilla2699_FD_181020 | JGI IMG/M metagenome (GOLD analysis project Ga0136601, IMG submission 181020) | Saline lake microbial communities from Rauer Islands, Antarctica - Metagenome Filla 2 #699 | ecosystem: Environmental > Aquatic > Non-marine Saline and Alkaline > Saline | place...
GGGAGCTATTATAGATACCTGAAATAAGAATAGACCCTAATACGTGGGTAACATCGCCACCCAAACGCCCCTTGTTTAGGTTAACCAGTACAATCTTCTTTTCGTTCATAGCTTTAAACAAAGAGAGGGAATCTGGATTATCGATAAGAAATCGACTCGCACTTGGATGAACTAACAGTGCACCTAATTTACTCAAAACGGGATGCAGTACCCCAGCAGATAATTGTGGAAGCTCCTTGATGAAAAAACGCTTTACCTCTGGATTAACGATATACGGTAAGCAGGTTTTCCTGTAGATAGGGTCTTGAAGAATTCTGAGAACATCCTTGAGATTCGCTTTGGGTTGATCCAAAAGTGCCAATAGTGCCATACGGATAAGGTTCTCTAAACGTAGCCCCCAGGATGAACTCCAAAGCTTTTTGAAACTTTCCAAAATACCACTCGCCACCAGTGACCGCATTTCGTAAGAAACTTTTTTAATAGGATTATATCCAATAGTTAATTTAGGGTTGGGTATATCAAGATATACGATATCCTTTTTTCTATGTTCTGGAATATGCTCTAACAAGGTTTCAATAAGGTCTCCGTGTACGTCACAGAGAAAAACTCCTGCACTATTTCTTTTGATATCTTGAAGACATAGGGTTAGTATCAAATTTGATTTACCACTGGTCGTTTTTCCCAAGATATAGGTATGCATGAAACGATCAGATTGCAGGATGCCAAATCGGTGACGGATATCCCTAAAGTTAGTAATACCAATATAGTTAATGATTTTTGAGTCACCCACATTTACATAGTATGAGCTAAGTCTATTTTATAAAAAACTCATTCTTTGTAGACATAAAAAAATAGCTTAGTAGCTATCATTTCTTTCTAGTGGATGCTTTGATAATGCACCTCTGAGATGTTCTGCTGATGCCGATAGATAAAGAGTCGTTGTCTTGATATCGCTATGTCCCATCATTTTGGATAGGGAAAAGATATCACAACCACCCTCAAGCATAAGCGTTGCAAAAGTATGTCTCAATACATGAGGTCTAAAATAAATACCTGAACTTTCTCGTATTAACCTTACTTCTCTGCGAAGCCCTGAGTCAGTGTATGCTTTATTCAATCTAAAAGACGCAAAAAAAGCTGGACAGGTTTTCTTTAGTTTACTGCGCTCAGTAAGATATCGGTTAAGAATATGTGATAAGTTAAAACTAATAGGAACAATACGTTGCTTATCTCCTTTACCATTAATAAAAAGTGTTCTGTTTTCAATATCTACATCATCCAATGTGAGTTTAAAGAGTTCATCTTTTCTTATACCTGCGTAAACAAATGTTGCGAGGATTGCGTGGCTTCGATAGCGAAGAAAGCGATGTGAATATGGATAATTGATAGCCGTCTCTAGTATAGTATTCGTTTGTTGTTTTGATAGATTCTTTGGTAGTGATTTAGGTATTTTAGGAAGGTCTATTCCTTTGACATAATTCTTCTCGAGATGAGAATTCGTGACAGCCCAATCAAAAAATACAACTAAGGTCATATAATAGGTTCGATAGGTGGTTGCTTTCCATTTCTTTTCAACACGACCCTTGAAGAAAAAGGCTAATACCTTTTGCTCATTTAGTTCATGAAAATAATTAATATTTGATAAATTGATAAAATTAGTAATATTCTCACTGTATCGTTTGATAGTGCTGTCTGAAAGACCCTTAATAAATTTGGAGTAATTACAAAAATTCTCCAGTAGTTGTTTGATGTGCATAATAGGGTGCTGGCATCGATCTACTGGAGTGTTTAACGGGCGACTATATTAGTGATGTGATCGCAAATTTGGTTTTTTTGAGCTGTAAAAACAGCTAGAACCCATTGAAAATACAATACTATTTGACTCATTAAGTGGTCTAAAGTGCGCCCTCGAAATTATCAGTGACGCGCTCTAACCACCTGAGCTACACGCGCGAATATATTTTGCTGAACAAGATAAATGTATCAAAACTTAACCGTTCCTGCAAGTTTATGTTTTTAAAAATAAGAATTTACATTATTTTAAAATTTGGTATAATTATTTTAAATATAAAAATAAATACAATGAATATTCTAGAAAAAATTCAAGAAAATTTATCTAAGGTAAACTTTTTGACAAAGAAAAAAATTACGACCTTCATCTCAATAGAAGATAAAATAAGCGCTGTCAGAAATGACAACCCTTCTAAGTTTACAGGTGAGTACAAAAAAATTTATAGACATGTTACAAAAGTCTATAGGCCTAAATATTCGCAACTTAGGTTACTTTCTTTTTTCCTCTTAAGGAGAAAAAAAGGATGGAAAAGAACCGTTGGCGACAATATTCCACTATTTAAGGTTTATGAACTTTATCGAAAATTTATTGCAACCAAGAGATCTGTTTATTATAAGGGATGTATTGTTATTTTTGATGAAGTTCATAACCGACCAAGAGATAAAGATGAAGACGAATTTAATTTCACAGAAACCAATGATACATAGTCATTGGTTTTTTCTTGCTCATACAATCGATAATGCTATACTAGACCCGACATTGTTTTTCGATGTCATATTTTTATTATGGAGCTTGAGAATTTATTGAAACAACGAGATGCATATGCAGGAAAAATAATACCATTGGGGGTCAAAATCGCAGTGATTTTTTTAGTACCCGCAGTGTTTGTTGTTGTTTCAAATCGTGTTTGGAATATTAATTATTTCTACACACTTCCCGTAGCTTTTATTCTTTCTTGGTCAGGAGTTATTTGGCTGTATCGCAAGATGTCAGCTGAAGTACGTGCACTAGATGTACGTATTAAAAAGCTTCGTACTCAAGATACGCATAAAGAGACCTTAGAAACATCTAAGGGGAAAGATGCTAATTCAGTCATTTAATATGAATTTAGGATTTGAAAGGACGTTAACACCAATCCAACCTGACATCATATTTTCTATAGGAAATTTCGGTATTGCAAATTCAACTTTAATGATTTTGTTAATTGCTGTATTATTTTTTGGACTAGGAATTTTTGTTGTTAGAAAATTTACTCTTGTACCTACACTATTTCAATCTATGATTGAAATAGTGTATGAATCAATTGTAAATCTTATCACACAAATTGCCGGTAATGAGTATAATGCCAAAAAGATTTTTCCAGTAATCGCTGCCATTATGGTATATTTTGCTGTTGCAAATGTTATTGGGATTATCCCAGGACTAACTGATATTACCTATAATGGAGTTGCAATATTTAGAGCCCCAACATCTGATTTCAATACAGCGTTTGGCGTTTCATTAGCCTCAGTTGTTGCTTTGAATATTATTTCACTACGAGAATATGGATTTATTGGATACCTTGGTAATTTCTTTAATATAAAGGGAGTTATTAATGGTTTTAGAAAAAGTGTCATGGACGGATTTATTGGTCTTGTGGATCTTTTTGTGGGTCTTCTTAATATTATTGGGGAGATTGCAAAAATCGTTTCACTTTCATTCCGTTTATTTGGGAATATATATGCAGGACAGGTATTAGCCATTATTATTATGGGAGCCTTTGCATATGGACTACCTGCGGTTTGGACATTTATGAGTGCGTTCACAGGAATTTTACAGGGGATGGTATTCGCATCTCTTGTTGCGGTGTATTACACGCTGTCACTCAAACCAGTTGAGAATAAAGCTAAGAATTAATTATAATATAAAATTTTTAAAGAAATATGGAACAAGAATCAGCAAAATTAATTGCAAAAGGACTCGCAACATTATCAATGTTCGGTTCAGCAATCGGGCAAGGATACCTTGTAGGTAAGGCTCTTGAAGCTATGGGTCGAAATCCAGAAGCATCAGGAGATATTTTTACAAAAATGATCGTTGGGGTAGCTCTTGTAGAGTCAACGGCTATTTACGCATTGGTAGCATTCTTCCTAATCTAAATTGGCATCATTAAACACATAATATATATCAAACCATTATCATGATGGAAGTACTAAATAATATTGGATTTGACTGGCAAATTGCATTAGCGAATTTTATTAACTTCTTAATTATTTTTTGGATTCTCAAAAGATGGGTCTTTGGACCTGTTGGTAAAATCATTGCTGAAAGAAAAGAAAAAATTCAATTAGGTATCGATCAAGCGCAACAATCTGAAACTGAACTTCTTATAGCACAACAAAAAGCAGAAGAAAAAATGAAGTCAGCACGAAGCCAAGCAAATCAAATTGTAGCAGATGCAAAAGAAAAGGCTGATGATCAAATTGCTCATGCAAAAAACAAAGCATCTACAGAAGCTATGGATATTGTAAAAAAAGCCCAAGTACAAATCAAAAAAGACAAAGTTCATATGGAAAAAGAATTATCTGAAAAAACAGCAGGACTTATCGTCTTGGGTGTTTCAAAGATTCTTGATGAACAAGTCACTGAATCAAAGAATTCAGAACTTTCAAGGCGGGCTTTAGATATTCTTAGTAAACAAAAATAAGATATGACAGATTCACAAACACTTGCACACACCGTGCTAAAAATTGCTACTAAGCCTAATAGCGACAAGCATATCGATGCATTTATCAATTATCTCAAAACTAATAATCTACAGGGATTATTGCCACAGGTAATCAATCATATACATCGTATTACCTTGCGTCAAAATGAATCAGAAATTCTAAGAATTCGATCAAAATATCAATTATCTGAATTAGACGTACAATATATTCAATCAGTTACAGCCGCAAAAGATGCACTCGTAACTCAACATGTTGATGAAACAGTAATTGGAGGTTTCTCGGCAACATATGCTGGGTACATGTACGATGGAAGCCTGCAAAACCAAGTTACTCGATTAAAAGACCTGTTAATCAAGTCATAGACTAAATTATTTATGAATACAGAAGCACTTGTAAAAAAACTTGAAACTCAAATTTCGAATTTTAAATCAGACGTTGATGTAACTGAATACGGAATTGTGCAAGCCATCGGAGATGGTATTGCACGCGTATCGGGACTTAGCGAATGTAAAGCATCAGAGATGATTGAGTTTGAAAATGGAATTATAGGAGTAGCTCTTAACCTAGAGGAAGATACTGTTGGTATTATTGTTTTGGGTAACTACTTAACTATAAAAGAAGGTGATAAGGTAAAACGAACCGGTAAAATACTTTCTATTCCTGTCGGCGAAGGAATTATAGGTCGCGTGGTTAATCCACTAGCTCAGGCTATCGACGGAAAAGGTAGTATTACTACAGATAATGAACAACTCATTGAGCGTGTTGCACCCGGTGTAATGATGCGAGAACCTGTTTCAGTACCTATGCAGAGTGGCATCAAAGTTATTGACGCTTTGGTACCGGTAGGGCGCGGGCAGCGTGAGTTAATTATTGGTGACCGACAAACAGGTAAAACTGCTTTGGCAATTGATACCATTATTAACCAAAAGGGGCAGAATATGAAATGTGTGTATGTCGCTATTGGTCAAAAAAAGTCAAAAGTAATGCGTGTTGTTCAAAAGCTTGAAGAAGCTGGAGCAATGGAATATACAACCGTAGTACTGGCTGGGGCATCAGACCCATCATCATTACAATATATTTCACCCTATGCAGGAGTTGCTATTGCGGAATATTTTTTGGACAAAGGAGAAGATGTTTTGGTAATTTATGATGATCTTACAAAACATGCTGCGGCGTACCGTGAAATCTCATTATTACTACGTCGTCCACCTGGACGCGAAGCCTATCCTGGAGATGTTTTTTATCTTCACTCACGATTGCTTGAGAGAGCATGTCGACTGAATACCAAAAATGGAGGAGGTTCAATCACGGCTCTGCCAGTCATTGAAACACAAGGGGGTGACGTTTCGGCGTATATTCCTACGAATGTAATTTCAATTACTGATGGGCAAATTTTCTTGGAAGCTGGATTATTCAACAAAGGAATCCGACCTGCTATTAATGTAGGATTATCGGTGTCTCGTGTTGGAGGTAATGCACAGGCAAAAGCAATGAAAAAAACGGCTGGACCTATGAAATTAGCCTTGGCACAGTATAGAGAACTAGAATCATTTGCACAGTTTGGATCAGACCTTGACCCTCAAACAAAAAAAATCCTTGACCATGGAGCAAAATCAGTAGAACTTCTCAAACAAAAACAATACTCCCCAATTACTATGCCAAAACAGGTTGCCTCAATTTTCGCATTAAATAATGACATGCTTTCAACAATTGATTTAGCTGACATTCAAAAATGGGAAGATTCTTTCTATTCATTTCTTGATGCGTCAAAATCGTCGCTACTAGAATCTCTTTCAAAAGGGTACAGCGATGAATCAAAAGCTGAGCTAAAACAGGCTATTATTGAATTCAACGATACCTTTAAGGGTTAATCGGCTTCGGTCATTTATTGCCTATGCAGACAAAAACTATTAAAACAAAGATGAAATCAGTTCAGAATATTGGTAAAATAACCAAAGCTATGGAGATGATTTCGGTCTCAAAAATGAAAAAATCAATCCAAAAAAGATTGGCGTCACAAATTTTTGCAGACCGATCGTTTGAATTACTAGAAAATTTACATGTTCATAAGAACATATCACATCCGTATCTTGAGTTTAGAGAGGGAAATAAGGTACTGATGGTAATAATTGCTTCAAATAAAGGCTTGTGCGGAGGATATAACATGAACATATCTAAGCAAGTTAAAAAATTCGTTATATCAAATAGTGATGTAATTGTTGAGGCTATTGTTATTGGAAAGCAGTCAGAAAAAATTGCTCGACGTAATGACGTTAATGTTGTTGCTAGTTTTAATGAATTATCTGATTATTATAATAGTAGTGAAGTTCGCTCTATTCTTAATACTATCACTGATACCTATGATGATAACCGTGACTACAAGGAAGTAGTCATTGCTTATACGCAATTCGTTTCATCATTATCATATGAAGCAAGAGTGACACCTTTTATTCCTTTAAAAGTTGATGTTGCTCAAAAACTGGCACACATCGAAGCTTCTACAAATAACAAACGAAAGTTCACCTTGTATAGTTTCGAGCCAGATGAACAATCTGTTTTAGATTCTGCAGTTCCTGCAGTCTTGATGACAGTTATCTATCAATTACTTCTTGAATCATTAGCATCAGAACATAGCGCACGTGTAGTGGCTATGAGAAACGCCTCAGATAATGCTGGTGAGATGTATGATGAACTCAAGTTGAACTTTAACCGTGCACGGCAGGCTGCTATCACTCAAGAAATCTCAGAGATTGTTGGTGGATCAGCAGCGGTGTCATAATCGGCGAATATATTATTATGAAAAAAGGAGAAATAACACAAATTATTGGGCCTGTAGTTGATGTGCGTTTCGAAAGTAGCGAACTGCCTGCACTATACAATGCACTACATGTCGATAACAATGGCGAGAGACTTGTTTTAGAAGTACAGCAACATGTTGGAATGAATGAAGTCAGAACCATTGCTATGAGTATTACTGATGGGTTAAAACGTGGAGATGTAGTAACCGATACAGGATCTGCAATTTTGGTGCCTGTTGGGAAGGCAGTTCTCGGACGGATGTTCGATGTTACAGGTCAACCAATCGACAACAAGCCAGCATTGGAAGGAACGCTATTATCACCAATTCATCGTGAATCACCCTCATTTGATGAGCAATCAACAGAAACTGAGATTTTAGAAACTGGAATCAAGGTTATTGACTTAATCTGCCCTTTTTTAAAAGGTGGAAAAGTTGGTCTCTTTGGAGGGGCTGGGGTTGGTAAAACAGTCATCATCCAAGAACTCATTAATAACATTGCAAAGGCACATGGAGGATATTCCATGTTTGCTGGAGTAGGAGAGCGAACCCGTGAAGGAAACGATCTCTACAAAGAAATGGAGGAGTCGGGAGTATTGGATAAAACAGCTCTTGTGTTTGGTCAAATGAATGAACCACCTGGAGCACGTGCACGTGTTGCATTATCAGCTCTGACCATGGCGGAGCACTTTCGAGACGAAATGGGACAAGACTTACTTTTGTTTGTAGATAATATTTTTAGATTCACTCAGGCTGGTTCTGAAATTTCAGCGCTCTTGGGACGTATTCCATCAGCAGTAGGGTATCAACCAACATTAGCATCAGAAATGGGTCAATTACAGGAACGTATAACCTCAACAAAAAATGGATCAATTACTTCTGTACAGGCAGTATATGTTCCGGCTGACGATTTTACAGATCCAGCACCAGCAAATACCTTTGCTCACTTGGATTCAACGGTGTCATTAAATCGAGGACTAGCAGAAATTGGAATCTATCCAGCAGTAGATCCATTAGAGTCATCATCAACTGTTCTTGATGCACAGATTGTAGGTGAGGAACATTATGATGTAGCTCGAGGGGTCCAAGGAGTACTACAGAAATATAAAGATCTGCAAGACATTATTGCGATTCTAGGTATGGATGAATTATCTGATGAAGATAAAATAACTGTAGCGCGAGCTCGGAAGGTTCAAAAATTCCTATCACAACCATTCCATGTTGCAGAACAGTTTACAGGAATGAAAGGAACCTATGTTAAATTAACTGATACTATTTTAGCATTCAAGGAACTCTTAGCTGGAAAATATGATCACATTAATGAAAATAGTTTCTACTTGAAAGGTTCAATTGATGAGGTTATTGAGGCTCATGCTGCGGCAGAAGGCGAAACAAAGGGGGCTTAACAGTTTAACAACTGTGTCATCAATAGTTTAAATTGAGACCCACAAAAACAAAAGATTATTATGTCAAAAAAAATAAAACTAACTATTGCAACACCTTTGCAAGAAGTCTACCAAAATGATGTTGATCAATTAACGGTTACGACTATGAATGGAGAAATTACCATTCTCCCTAATCATATCCCATTGGTTGTGCCTCTTGAGATAGGTCAAGTAATGATAAAAAACGATGGAAATGAAGTCTACCACTCAATCAGTGGTGGTTTGTTGGAGGTTCGTCACGATAATAAGGTTATCATTCTCTCAAATCGAGCAGAAAACGTTTCAAGTATTGATATCGAACGTTCAAAAAATGCTATTGAGCGAGCTGAAAAAATTATGAGTCAAGAAAAATTAAACCCAGACGAATATGTAAAACTTGAGAAAAAAATTCAAAAGGAATTAAATCGAGTCAAAATTGCATCACGTCTGGGGCAACGTAAATAAAAATCAGATTAATTTCTGGTTTTTTATTTTCTTAAGGAGTATTATAAATTAATAGAGTATGCAAAATAATTTAGATAATAAAATAATTTCAGAATACAAGAGTAACTCCCAGAAAATTCGTGTTATGTCAGAAACATGGACAGGAGAAAATATATTTTGCCCAAATTGTGGTTGCGATATCTCTAATTATGAAAATAATAAACCTGTTGCTGATTTTTTCTGTGAGCAGTGCCTAGAAGAATTTGAATTAAAGTCTAAAAAAGGAAAAATCGGTAAAAAAATAAATGCTGGTGCATATTCATCAATGATACAGCGAATCAATTCAATAGATAAACCAAATTTCTTTTTTATGAATTATGATGACAAAGACTATTTTATTAGTGACTTTTTTGTAATACCTAAATATTTTTTCACCCCAGCAATAATTGAAAAGAGAAAAGCTCTCTCTAAAACAGCAAAACGTGCAGGATGGATTGGTTCTAATATTCTATTTTATAAAATACCTAATTCAGGAAAAATATTTTATATTGAAAATGGACAAGAAATTAGTAAAAAACAAGTTATTTACAAGTGGTCTAAAACAGCCTTTATAAGGGAAATTAAAAAAGATAATCTAAAAGGTTGGATTTTAGACATAATGAATTGCATTGAATCTCTTGATAAACAAGAATTCTCATTACAAGAAATATATATCTTTGAAAAAGACTTGAAAGTACTTCATCCTGAAAACAAAAATATTAAAGCAAAAATTAGACAACAATTACAATTTCTTAGAGAAAAAAAGTATATCCAGTTCATAGAAAGAGGAAAATATAGATTAAGATAACTTGATCTATTTTTGATCAATCATTGTTTATGCTTGAGAAACATAAATGTAAAAAAATTATAGGTATTGAGGAATATCACTTAGGTGAATTAATTATAATAGAAATATGTTATTAATTTTTTGCATAGAATGCAAAAAATTATACTTTTGATATTAATGAATATATCCTTTACAAAGAAACTGTTTCTAAAAATAAAAAATTGAATATCTATAGTATCAAAACAATGGAATAGAAATGATTACGTGTAGTAAATGTAAAAGAGGATACTCGGTAAGTGATCTTGAGGGTATTAATTTTATATTGATTATTATGCACGAACATCTTTTCATATTTAAAAAAGAATAATTAATAATAACTGAGACAACATTAACGCGATAAAACCTGAAATGCTAGCTGAGGATATCCAAAATACGTGAGAATCGATAGAGTAGCTCGCAGATGGTTCAATTGGTCAGGATGAGGTATTACACACGCTAACAGGGAGTATTTAATATTACTGAAAAAGATCCAGTTTCGCCCTAATATAAAATAATTTGCGTAGTTTCAATCTTGCCCTATCTATTACACTATAAATAATATATAATTAACTGTATGAATGAAAACAACATCGAAAACCCAGAAGTTAACAACGCCGTACCTATTGAAAATAACCAAGAAGTATCTCCTATCATGACGGTGAAAGATTGGGTAATCACTTTGATATTGCTGTCTATTCCATTGGTAAATATTATTATGATTATTGTGTGGGCAGTGAATGATACTACGAATAGAAATAAAAAGAATTTTGCTTTGGCTACGTTGATTATGTGGGGGATTGCTATTGTATTGTTTATTATCCTTGGATCATCATTTTTTGCACTTCTATCGTCAATAGCACCAGCAGGATAATTAATTCTAAAAACATCTTTGCAGATGTTTTTTAATATAGTGTTGTACATAGCTTTTTTTTTATTTTATGGTAAAGTCTTGTTCAGAAGTACGTACGACACCATGATTCATAATCGGTGGTGAATCTATTAGTAAATAGATAAATGTAGACATAAAGCCTAGAGGCTCACTCCTATTTTGTATGCTTACTTTGAAGCATTATTAAGATAGCATTCGCTATCGACTAAACCAAACACTTAATGAAAAAAACAGAAACAGATGATACAACCTCATCAACACCAGCAGAAGAAACTACTTCTGTTAAAAAAGTTGCAAAAAAAACAGTAGTAAAGAAAAAAGCTCTCACCGCTAAGGATATAAATGTAATAACAGAAGAAGAAAAAGTAGACCCAAAAGCAAAAACTGTTATTGACAACGAAGAAGCTGTCTTAATAAATAAAGAAGCCACTTCCTCAAAAACAGACGCTATTATAGCTGATGCATTCGTTGATGATGTCGTAACTAAAAAACCAACTGCCGAAGAAAAAGCAGTTATAAAATCAGAGACAAAACCGAAGTTGGCTAAAAAAGAAAAAAAATCGATTGGATTTGAAGATTTAGGATTATCGTCAAATCTTCTTTTAGCTTTAGAAAAAAAAGGATTCGTAACACCAAGTCCTATTCAAATTGGCGTTATTCCCTTATTAATTAATGGAGATAAAGATATTATTGGGCAAGCTCAAACAGGAACCGGTAAAACTGCAGCGTTTGCATTGCCACTATTAGAATTGCTTGACCCTAACAAAAGAGAAATTCAAGCCATCATTATGGCACCAACACGCGAGCTAGCTGTTCAGGTAGCAGCAGAAATTCAGTCATTCGTTGTAGGAAATCCAGTAACGATTCAAACTATATACGGTGGAAATCCAATGCGAACAGAGATTCAAGGAATCAAACGAAAACCAACTATTATCGTAGGAACGCCAGGACGAATCCAACATCACATCAGAACAAATGTTCTTAAATTAGGAACGGTAAAATATTTTGTTCTTGATGAGGCAGACGAAATGCTAAATTTTGGTTTTCGAAAAGAGATCGAATCTATTCTCGAGTTAACCGCACCACAGAGGCGTGTTCTCTTGTTTTCAGCAACGATGCCCAAGGCAATTTTGGATATTGCTAAAACCCACATGGGAGAATATGACAGCGTCAAAATTGATTCAAAGGAAATGACTAATGAAAATATTACTCAAAAATATTTTTGTATTCATAACAGAGACAAGATTGAAGCCTTATCGCGAATTATGGCAGCTGAGGAACATTTTTATGCCATTGTCTTTTGTCGAACAAAGTCAAATACCGATGCCGTTGCATCACAATTACGTGCAAAGCACTTAAACGTAGAAGCAATTCATGGCGATATAGATCAAAAAAATAGAACTAAAATTCTTACTCGATTTAAGGCAGGAGAAACTAAAATTCTTGTTGCAACAGATGTTGCTGCCCGAGGGATAGACGTTGCTGAGTTAAATTATGTTATCAATTTTTCACTACCAGAGAGTTTTGAAATTTATACGCATCGAATTGGACGAACAGGACGAGCTGGAAATAAAGGAACAGCTATTACTTTTGTTACCTCAGAAGAGATGAGTCGCCTGCGATATTTCGAAAAAAATCTTAAAACAACACTTGCCAAAGGTACACTACCTGATGCAAAAATTATTATCAAAAGCAAAAAAGCTAACCTGATCGACCGAATAGAGCATATTATTAATAATGAATATACTGAGGACGTCGATCCAATAGCCAAGGCCTTATTAGATGAAGCAGATCCTCAGAAGGTTGTTGCTGCATTATTGAAAAGTGCCTTTGGTAATGACTTCAATGTTCGAACCTATCAACCAATTCATGACGATACACCGCGTAGGGGTGGATTTAGCTCGGGACGATCTTCTGGCTCACGTTCTCGAACAGGAAATTACGCATCACGCAGTCGTTCAGGGGGAAGTTCATCACGTTCAGGTACTAATAATGGGTACCGAGGTGGAAGCTCTCGTAATAGTCCCGGCTCACAGTCACGTACACCACGAAAGGGTACTGGAAACAGTAAGGGCTTGAAATCTTCAAATCGTGGAAAGGACGCTTATAAAAAATAGTATAAGTCATGCATTAAAAAAAACTATTAAATAATAGTTTTTTTTAATGCATGACTATATTTCCAAACATCTCCAGCTCCAGCACTGATAATAATGTGACCAGTAGAATATTCCTCTGATTTAAATTCTTGAGAAAACGTGCTTTTATTAATCACCTTAATAAGTTTAACTTTGTCGGTATTAATATACTGATCTAATAAATAGTTTTCATGTGGAATTTCTTTTTCTCGTGCCTTGTATGTGGGGAACAGATAGAGAGTATCGACTTCCTCTAGCGCGCGTGCGAATTCATTCTTGAATTTTTGAGTACGTGAGTAAAGATGGGGCTCAAAGAACATAATAATTTTTTTATTAGGATAAAAATCACGCAATCCAGAAATAAGATATTCTAATCCTTCTGGGTTATGGGCGTAGTCATCAATTATTTGAATGCCTGATTCTGTAATTCCCACATGTTCCATTCTACGCTTTGCTCCTTGGAAATATTTTTTTAAATATTCTTTGGCAGATGTTACAGAAAGATCCAATGCTTCAATAACAGCAAGTGTAGCAGCAGCATTTTGTTTGTTGTGTTCTCCAGGTAGAGATAATACTATATCAGTAATATAGGGACTGTAATCAATAATTTTCATTCCTGTATCCCTTGCTACAACCAATAAATCTTTTAGATTTTCCAATTGAGTATTACATATAAGTATCCCTGAATTTTTCTTGTTCTTTAAGAATTTAATAAAGGTTTTTTTAATATGTTGTAAATTATCAAAATAATCAAGATGATCCTCAGTGATATTTGTTATAACAAGAACATCGTGATGTATACTAAGAAATGATTCTTTATACTCACAGGCTTCGGTAATAAAATAGTCAGATTGACCCGATATAAAATTACTATTATATTTCTGCAACATGGCACCAACAATACCTGTTGGATCTTCACCAAGGTCCTTCATAACTTCAATAAGCATGGACGTTGTTGTTGTTTTACCGTTGGTTCCGGATATAGCTATTGTTTTTTTATTTCTTGAAATCACACCGAGGAGTTCAGGATATGATTGGGTTGTTATACCAAGGTCTTGTGCTTCCTGCAGCTCTGGATCAGTCTGAGAAACAGCAGGTGAATATACCACAAGATCAATATCACTTGATATATTTTCTGGATTGTTTCCTTCCCAGAAAGTAATTTCATAATTATTATTCAGATCCTTTGTGATATCAGATCCAAATTTGTCTGAACCTGAAACTTGAAGTCCTTGATGTCTTAGATATTTTGCCATAGCTGACATGCCCACACCCCCAATACCAATAAAATGTGCTTTTTTGTAATTCCTTATGTTCATATCTAAATTATAGCCTATTTTAGAATAAATTATTAAAAAACACCTAATGTTCTTTTAAGTATTTTTTAACAAGCTTCATGTATTGATCTCCTCGTTCATATTCGTTATTAAACACACCAAATGATGCAGCCCCGGGGGAGAGTATAACAATACTATTAGATTCTGTGTGGTCCATTGCGATATTAAAAGCAGTTTTCATGCTGAGAGTTTCGGTAAATTTTTCAAATTTTTCTGGAAAACATTCTTTTATTTTATTTGTTGCTGCCCCAGAAAAGAGAAGGCTAAAACTAATGTTTCGTGAAATATATTTTGCCATTTTTTGATAGTGAAATTCTTTATCGGCTCCACCTCCTATTAAAATGATTGGACGTTCAGGATATTTTTTTTTAAGTGATTGTAATGAAGTAACCGTTGACTCTGGCGTTGTTGAATTATTGTCATTAAAAAACAAAATATTCCCCTTGGAGGTTCCTATGTCTTGGAATCTTCCGTCCACACCCTTGAATTCAGTAAGAGCTTTTTTAATATCACTTTGTGGAATTTCTAGTAATTTTGCTACGGTAAAGGCTTGGGCTATATTTTTTTCATTATGCTTTCCAAAGATAGGATAGGTCCATGTTTTTGGAAGGTGCTTGAAGCGTGAAAGATGTTTGCGTGGTGCCACGTCTTGCTTAAAATATTTTTTAATAGCTTTTTCAGATGCACTCGTTAAAACTAAATTATTTTCTGAATTTTGATACTTGAATATAGCTGATTTATCATTAAAATACCTTTGCATTGAACCATGGTAGTAGTTAAGATGGTCTTCGAAAAAATTGGTAAATACACTGATATCAGGCGAAATTTTAACGCGATGTAGTCCCTGTAATTGCCAGGAATCCAATTCTGCCAAAATAATGTCTCCATCCTGTACATTCTTGAGCAGAGGTAAGTTCGCAATACCTCTAATATTACCTCCAAGATGATATCGTCTACCAGATTTTTCTAATATAGCATTAATAAGACCTGTTGTAGTAGATTTACCTTTTGACCCAGTAATTCCAATAATTTTTACATCCATATTCTCTTTCTTGAGAATATCCATCACAAGACCAAAAGACATGTGGACAGGTACATCATTGGCATCAGCTGTTTCTATATATTTATTGTCTAATGGTACCCCTGAACCCTTGAGAATAAAATCTCTCTTTTTAAAATCTTGGACCTTATGCTCATCCAAGGTATATGATACATTCTTATATTTACTTAAATGCCTAAGAGATTTTTTTAACTTCTCCTTTGATTTAAGGTCAGTTGCAATAATATCTGCTCCACAAGAAGCGAGAAATTTTATATCCCCTACACCTCGACCTAAAACACCAATACCCATAACGGTGATTTTCTTATCGAGAAAATATTTTTCGTACTGAGATTTTTTCATAGGTGCATTATACCTAGAGTTTTATTTTTATAAAGTATTTGGTCATAGCGTTATTAATACTGCAATTATAATTTCTTTTCATTAATTTGATATACTAGAGTTATGGATATTAAAAACCTCTACGAGAAATTTATAGAATGCTCACAACAAATATCTACGGATACACGAACGATCATTCCTGGATCACTTTTTTTTGCATGGAAAGGAGAACTTTTTGATGGAAATAATTATATCAATGAAGCATTTGAAAGAGGGGCGCACTACGTAGTATGTGATGACCCTAAAAATGTAACGTCAGATAACTGTATTGTGGTAAAAAATACAATTGAGACCTTACAAGAGTTAGCTCATTATCATCGGTCTTTATTTAAAATACCTATTATTGCTATAGGGGGAAGTAACGGAAAGACAACAACGAAAGAACTCTTGGCCGGAATATTAAAACAGGAAAAAGATATCGTTGCTTCTTTTGCCAGTTTAAATAACCATACAGGTGTGCCCCTAACCTTACTACGTATTTCCGCTTCTACTGAGATTGTTGTTCTTGAAATGGGTGCAAATCATGTAGGTGAAATTAATGAACTTTGTAATGTCGCATTACCAACACATGGTGTAATAACAAACATTGGTCGAGACCATATTGGCCTCTTTGGTGGGAGCGACCAAATATTACAAGCTAATTTGGAGCTTTATGATTTTTTGCACACGGTTAATGGATGCGTATTTGTCAATAAAAATGACTCAATACTTGTTCCTGAAACTGAATACCTCAAAAATGTAGTTTATTATAGTATAGGATCAGATAATCAAAATGATTTTTATTCACTGCATTCTTTGCCATTAATATCATTTACTTGGAAAGGTAACAACGTGCACACTAATCTCACAGGAGAATATAATCTAGAAAACATTATTGCAGCGGTTACAATTGCCAAATTTTTTAATGTTCAAGATGAAAAAATTATCTCAGGAATTTCTGGATATAAACCTACCAATAATAGATCTGAAATAGTTCATACGAAAAATAATAATGTTATTATAAAAGATTTTTATAATGCTAATAGAACCAGTATGGAATTAGCCTTGGATAACTTTAGAAATATAGCCCAGAACAATCATCATCATGGAAATTTAGGAATTATTGGGGATATGCTCGAGCTTGGCGAATATTCTCTTGCAGAACATCAGGCGATTGTTGACTATGCTCAAAAATTGAAACTCGAAAATATGGTCCTTATTGGTTCAGAGTTCGCTCGAACAGATCGAGGCAAATATGTGACCTATCGTAATGTTGAAGAAGCTATCGTTGCGCTGAGCACTCAAGACATAAGGGATAAATGCATTCTCTTAAAGGCTTCAAAGGGTACAAATTTAACTAAATTATTTAACGCTATTAACTGGTAGAATTAATAATAATCTTAATAAGTAAAAAACTGAAAAAGATTCAGCTTTTTTTATTTATATATTTTTATATACTAGAGTTACATATGACGCCAATGGAATATAAAAAAATTGAATTACCCAAAAAACCAGGTGTTTATTTCTTTAAGAAAAGTGAAGAGATTTTATATATAGGAAAAGCAACAAATCTTGCCCATCGGACCAGCAGTTATCTTAATAAAAATCTCATGGAAACACGAGGTCCCTTAATTGTAAAAATGATTGAAGATGCTGATAGCTTATTATGGACTGAAACTGGCTCTACCCTTGAGGCTTTGATTCTAGAGTCATATTTAATTAAACAATATCAACCCATATATAACACACGCGAAAAAGATAATCGTAGTTATAATTATGTAGTTATTACCAAGGAACTGGCACCACGTGTTTTTACTGTTCGACAACGCACACTAAGAATAATTGAAGGCAAGCAAGATGATTCACTTATGTATGTATTTGGACCTTTTCCCGACAAAGATCAGTTACAAACAGCTTTGAAAATTATTCGCAAAATATTTCCTTTTCACGGCAAGAAAACTATTCATAGGAATAATATTGAATTCTATAAACAGCTTGGGCTTGTTCCTGATTCACTGGATTCGGAGGCAAGAATAGCATACGTTAAAAATATTAAATATATCGCACTGTTTTTTCAAGGCAAGAAAAAGTCTTTGATTCAACAGCTTAAGCGCGAGATGATGCACAGTGCAAAAGACCTCAAGTTTGAGCGAGCAGCTGCTATTAAAAGACAAATGTATTCACTTGAACATATTCGTGATATGGCATTGCTCAAACACAATTTTGAAGGTGCTCACTATTTAGATAATTTTCGTATGGAGGCCTATGACATTGCTCACATGCAAGGCGATGCCATGGTTGGTGTCATGGTTGTTCACAGCACAAATCAAATTGATACTAGTGAACACCGCGTCTTTAATATCAATTCGGTTGATCGTGCTAATGATACGGCTGCGTTATATGAAGTCATGACAAGGCGTTTAACCCATGAAGAATGGCCATATCCTCAAATTATCATCGTTGATGGTTCTATTGCACAAAAAAGAGTAATAGAAAAAGCATTAAGGGAGAGAGACGTATCAATTCCTGTGATGGCAGTGGTCAAAGATGAGAAACATAAGGCTCGAGAGATTCTTGGTCAAAAGAAAATCTCAGAAAAGTACCACAAAGAAATTGTCGCATTAAATGCAGAATCACATAGATTTGCTTTAAAACAGCACACTCAAAAGCGAGATAAAAACTTTCTAAGCTAGAACTTGCACATTTTTATCAATTGCATATAATGACGTTCAGTTGTTCTTTTGAGAGCTTGCTCTCTATAATTTACAGCGCAACAGTGAATTGTTGCCTTGGGGCCCGTAGCTCATCTGGCTAGAGCGCCTCACTTGCACTGAGGAGGTGGCAGGTTCGAGTCCTGTCGGGTCCACGAGTTTAAGAACAAACGCGAAAGCGTTTTTTCTTGTATACGAGTGAGATCTGACAGGACGAGAAAGATGGAGACTGCGAAGCCGCTGACCGAAGGGAAGGCGCAGTCGAGTCAGGGTAGTGAGCCTATATTCCATTTATGGAATAAGGACTCCTGACCGAGTCCTGTCGGGTCCACTAAAACCCTTTAAAAATAGGCTTTAAGAGAAATACCAGCTCTAAAAACACCTGTTTCGAACCCACTCTTAAATAGAGGGGGCTCAAAAAAACACAAATCTTCTAGAAATAGTGATATAGATTATCCATAAACCGATATGAATATTGAGCTATTACTAGAAGATTTTTGTCATTACTCTCTCTATATGCGTGGTGTATCCTCTAATACGATTAAGAGATATCGACAAAATATAGGTACGTATTATCGATCCGTAGGCATCACAAATATTGAGGAGGTTACAGAGAGAAATATTCATCTTTATTTTCTTGAAAGTAGATCGCAGAAGAATTGGGCAACGACTACCTACAGAACCTATTACATGACCCTTATTGTATTTTTTAGACGTTAAGCAAGGACGGTCCTTGCTTAATTGGGATGATGTTCGAACTTTAATAAAAGAAAAAACCTCTTATTGAGGTTTTTATAGAGAATGTTTTTAAAAAACTAGCAGGTTTTGTCTAAGGGGCCATAATTTATAGACCTTGATGGCCTTAATATTGCGGAACCTGAAGAATCAACGCAGAACCAATCCCCTGTACTTAGTGGCAGAGCTGCTGCCCAGAAATTGCCATTACCATCTACTCCACTTCCAGATCCCCAATTATCAAAACTTCCGTCTGGAGCAATTCCTCTTACCATACCTCCTTGATCCATACACAATGAATGAGTTAATGAAACCGCCCCTTTTTCATATGCATCCTTAAACATGTCTCCAAACCTCGTTCCAGCATCACAAATATCATTAAAGTCACCATCATACTGCAATTCTGCTTGAGCTCTCATGTTAGAGAGTATTGATTTGATAGAAGCGTCTTTTGCTCTATCTCGTGCTGTTCCTAGACTTGATAGTACTACGGTAGCGAGTATTCCT
>Ga0136601_1000386_pt1 | contig 19726 bp, 23 predicted proteins | sample AntRauMFilla2699_FD_181020 | JGI IMG/M metagenome (GOLD analysis project Ga0136601, IMG submission 181020) | Saline lake microbial communities from Rauer Islands, Antarctica - Metagenome Filla 2 #699 | ecosystem: Environmental > Aquatic > Non-marine Saline and Alkaline > Saline | place...
AAATACAGGAAGTGGCAAACACAACGGAAGCACCCGGATAAAATCGGAGTTGCATCTAGGGGTGTTAATGTTGAGTTCGGCTCTCATGGTCTGAAGGCTACGACATATGCACGCATTCGTTCATATCAGATAGAAGCTGCTCGAAAAATTATTTCTCGAACAATCGGAAAAACGGGAAGAATGTGGATTCGTATTTTTCCTGATCGACCATATACACAAAAAGCCGCTGAGGTCGGTATGGGTAAAGGAAAAGGAGATCCGCAAGGGTATGAGTTTGAAACCATGCCCGGACGCGTACTTTTTGAAGTTGACGGAGTACCAGAAGACGTCGCAAGAGAAGCACTGAGAAAAGGAGGGACAAAACTTCCGGTAAAAGTTAAAATTGTAGCTCGATAATATGAAAACAAAAGAACTACAAAAGAAGAAAGATCAAGACCTTTTGAAACTTCTGAGAGACAAACAAGAGAGTTTGCGAGAATTTCGATTTGGTGTTTCTGGCGGAGGGTCAGATAATACAAGTCAGGCTCAGACTCTCCGCAAGGATATCGCTCGGATTTTTACGGAACTTAATGAACGATCTCGCGCATAGAAACAAAGATTATGGAAAAAACACAAGAAGCAACAGTACGAAAAACAACACTCAAAGGTCAAGTCGTCTCAACAAAGATGAAGGATACCGCGGTGGTTCTTGTTAATCGCTACGTAAAACACCCAAAGTATAAAAAGTACATGAAAATTGGTAAGCGCTACAAGGCTCACGACGAAGGGAACACTGTAGCACTTGGTGACACTGTGTTTATTGAAGAATGCTCACCAGTTTCTAAAGACAAGCGTTTTCGCGTTGTAGCAAAATAACCGAAAATACTATGATTCAAACACAAACACTCGTAAAAATAACAGACAACTCCGGTGGTAAAATCGGACGTGTTTTCAAAGTTCTTGGTGGTTCAAAAAAGCGGTACGCCGAGATTGGCGATGTGGTAGTGCTTTCGGTACAAACAGCTGAACCGCGCAAGCAAGTAAAGAAAAAGGATATTCTTCGCGGTCTTGTGGTACGTCAGCGAAAACCATTTCGTCGAAAAGATGGTTCTTATATTCGTTTTGATGAAAATGCTGTTGTTATTATTGAAAAAGAGAAACAAGAACCTCGCGCCGGGCGTGTGTTCGGTCCAATTCCTCGAGAAATATCGGAGCTAGGATATCAAAAGGTTGCCTCGCTCGCACCAGAGATACTTTAAGACATTGGAATGTTGAAAGGTTGATATAAGAAGGTACAGATGCTAAGCTCTGAAGACTAAAGTTCTGAAGTAAAAACATGAAAATTAAGAAAAACGATACTGTGGTGGTAATCGCCGGCAAAGATAAAGGGATAAAGGGAAAAGTTCTTGAAGCGTTCCCGCGTCTTTCGCGTGTTCTTGTCGAGGGGGTGAACGTGGTAAAAAAGCATGAAAAGTCTCAAACACAAGGAAGCGCAGGTCAAATAATTGAAAAGTCGCTTCCCGTTCATGTTTCAAACGTAAGTCTTCTTGACCCAAAAGAAGGAAAGCCAACTCGAGTGGGCTACGTAATTGAAAATGGTAAAAAGTTTCGTGTTGCAAAGAAGAGCGGACAAAAAATTGCTTAAACTATATATACTATGACTGCAGCACTAAAGGAAAAACAAAGTAAGGCATTCGACGAGCTCAAGAAAACGCTTGGCTTTGAAAACAGAATGCAAACACCGAGAATTGATAAAATTGTCGTTTCTGTTGGTATTGGAAAGGTTGACGATAAGAATAAAGTTGCGCTCATTGAGGATCGACTTGCGCGCATAACGGGGCAGAAGCCTGCGCCACGACAAGCAAAGAGATCAATTGCCACGTTCAAAGTACGTGAGGGTGATAAGGTTGGATACCAGATTACTCTTCGTGGACCACAAAAGGATGCTTTCTTTGATAAGCTTATACATATCGCACTTCCTCGAACTCGTGACTTCCGTGGTTTATCTCGTAATTCTGTTGATGAAATGGGTAACTATACGATTGGAATTTCTGAACACACTATTTTCCCCGAGACCTCTGACGAGGAGCTAAAAGACGTGTTTGGTCTTGCTATTACCTTCGTTACGACCGCAACAGATAAAAAAACTGCACTTGAATACCTAGAGTATCTTGGGGTTCCTTTTAAAAAGGAAGAAGTCACAGCATAAAACGTATACTATCTATAAAAAACCGACACGTGTCGGTTTTTTTATTCTATATTTATGCACTGTTGTGCTACAATTTTTACATGATTGAGTCATTCGACAACGCCCACAATAATTCTTCACAAGATTCAGAAAAGAATCAAGAAGAAGCTGAGTTACAACCTGAAAAAACAACAGGAGTAAAAGAAACGCCTGAGTTTAGTGAGGATCGGATCGATAGGGTGCGCCTTAAAGCGGCAATTGAAATTGCTCAGGAAGGAAACACTGCGCCAAAACAGTTTGAAGAAAAGCGAAATTCTCGCTTTGAAAATATGAATGAAAATGAACTACGCACCGAAATCCGACGTGCAGAAGAGAATGACAATGAATCAGAAGTTTTGCGACTTGAGAAACTCATTCTTAATCGAGAAAATGAGAGTAAGACCGAAGACTCGGTAGAAGGTGAAAATGAAGATACTTCTGCAAATTCTGAAGACAAACATGAAAAAACAACAGAAACAAACGAGAAAGGAGAGGCAGAGGAGCAAGAAAGCGTAAAGCAAGGAGCACAAAGTGAGAAAGAGGAGCGAGTTGCTTCATATGAAGAACGACTTTCTTCATTAGCGAAGGAGAAAGATCCTCTTCTGCTTGCTCGTGTTGCGCTCCAAGAGACCTTCGATGAGATTGGCACCACAGAAGCGCCCTACTTAAAAGCAGGACCATTTGAACGGCTTATCGCTGCGGATAAGCTCGAAGTCGTGCGCGAGCTCGAAGCATTTAAAGAAAAAACTCGAAACAATACCAGGGTATCAGAAAGAGACCACGTTATTCATTTGAAGGGCCTTATCTATGACAAAATTGCCGAAGAAACAACAGATTTTGGCAAAAGTAGTCGTAATCAACACGCAGGAGAGGTAACGACAGAGGTTCCTAAAGAAAACAAAACAGAGGAGAATCTCGAAGAGGTTAAAACGAGCGAGTCTGTAGAGGAACCATCAGAAGAAAATCCCCCTATTGATTCTGAAGAAATGCCGAGCGCTGAAGTTCAGGAAGAGCAACCTCAGGATAAAAAAGAAGAAGAAGCATCAGCTTCAAATTCACAAATAGAGTCGTTCGAAGCAGAAGATCGCATGCCTACAGACCTCAGCGAGTTGAAAGAGAGCGCGCTTTTGAAGAATGTGGTGCGTACGCTTCGTGAATCTATCTACGAACACCTTAAAGCATCTGAGGGGTATGAAGACCCTGCAAAGATAGAGCGCGCTATGAATTTCTTTGACCAACAGATTAAAAATATTTTTAATGAAGAAAAGGAGGGTGCAAAGGCTCGCCGATTTGTATCTGAATCGCTAAAAGCGTTTTTACCGGATTCCAACCTTTCACAGAAAGAAGAGGAGCCGTATAAGAAAGTACTCGAGCTCCTTTCTAAGGACGAGAAGGTAAATTCTTTCGACCGAGCAGCATAGAGAAAGGTTGCGCGCAATTGTATTTTCACCCGAGGTGAACGTACGCCGAGAGACAAGAAACACGTTGAATAAGAAGTCTATAGAAGACTGAGGGAGGAAGCGTGCACTTCATTTGACAATATGGGGCTCACTTGCTAAGCTTCTGTGGTAAAGCTTTTAGGGCTTTTTACTTTTGTCTCTGTAGGTATTTGAATAATCAGTGCTTCTAGAGACATTACCATTAATTTTTATTTTCGTTTGCAACCATCATGGCTAAAACTTCAGTAATAGCACGAAGTCAAAAGAAACCGAAGTTCTCTTCTCGGATTGTTCATCGTTGTTTCAAGTGCGGACGAAAACGAGGATACATGCGAGATTTCGGTCTTTGCAGAATCTGTTTTAGAGAAATGGCAAACGAAGGTAAAATCCCAGGCATTAGAAAATCATCATGGTAACAGACCCTATCGCAGACTTTCTCGTACGCATGCAGAATGCATCTCGAGCTGGAAAAGAAACAGTTGAGGTTTCCTTTTCGCAACTTAAGGAAAACATAGCAAAACTTCTTGTAAAAGAAGGATATCTTGAAAGCGTTTCTATAAAAGGAGACGGTGTAGCAAAAACGCTCGTTATGACGCTTAAGTATTCCCCTGACAAGACTCCACGTCTCCACGAGGTTCGCCGAGTGTCAAAGTTGTCACGTAGAATGTATGTTCCATATAGAGAGGTTAAGCCGTTTAAGTTTGGCAAGGGTCTCAGGGTTCTTTCTACCCCAAAAGGTGTGGTTACGGATACGGATGCAAAAAAAGAGAAAGTAGGTGGAGAGGTTTTGTTTACGATTTGGTAATACATATATATGTCACGAGTAGGAAAACAAGTTATTGAAATTCCAGATGGAACAACAGTCGAAGTAAAAGACGGCGCTGTTATTGTTACCGGAAAGGGTGGAACACTCACACGTAAGCTTCATGATAAGGTTTCTCTTGAAATAAAGGATTCAGAGATTCGTGTCATTCCAGCAGACGAAACACTTGAAACACAGGCTCTCTGGGGAACATTTGCTTCGCACGTTATAAACATGATTGCTGGCGTGACGACTCCTTTCGAAAAAAAGCTTGTTGTTGAAGGTGTTGGTTTTCGAGCAGAATTACACGGGAAAGATCTTGTCCTCAACCTTGGCTTCTCTCATCCGATTAAAATGAACGTTCCAGAAAACTTGGACGTAGCGGTTGAAAAGAACGTTATTACCGTACGGGGAGCTGACAAAGAGGCTGTTGGACAATTTTCAGCAACAGTACGTGCTCTAAAAAAGCCAGAACCTTATAAAGGTAAGGGTATCCACTACAGCGATGAAGAAGTTCGACGTAAGCAAGGTAAGAAGTCTGTATAAAAAAACATATGACTACGAATAAATCTGAAAAACGAACAAAGCGTCACTCTCGTATTCGAGCGCGTGTTATTGGCACAAGCGAGCGACCTCGTCTAGCAGTTTTTAAATCAAACCGTCAGCTCTACGCGCAAGTTATTGACGATAGCACAGGCACGACTCTTGCCTCAGCTCACTCAATGAAGATTGCGGACAAAACGCCACGTGAAAAGGCTGAAGCTGTTGCTCGTGAAGTTGCAAAGGCTGCACAGGCAAAAGGAGTCACGTCTGTTGTTTTTGACAGGGGAGGATTTTTATATACCGGAAACGTAAAGTTTTTTGCGGATACCGCACGAGAAGCCGGACTAACATTTTAAAGTATTAACATGGAAACTACGACTGAAAAGAAAAACACATCTGCTCCAAGCACACCGAAAGACGTTGCTACAACTCCACGTACTTCAGCACCTGCGCAAACGGCAGGTGGAGAGAGAGATAGTGCGCGAGTATCTCGCTACGGTAATCCACGAGCACAAAGTGGCCAGGGTGGTGCTGCGCGAGGCGGTCGTGGAAATGAAGGAAGGCGAGGGGGGAAACACTCTGGAAAACGAGGTGAACGACCTAAGCCAGAATTTGATCAAAAAATAATTTCAATACGACGAGTGACGCGCGTAGTTGCGGGAGGTCGCCGATTTAGCTTCTCTGTTGCTCTCGTAACGGGTGACCGAAACGGTTCTGTTGGAGTAGGAACAGGAAAAGCTTCTGACACAGCTCTTGCTATTGAAAAGGCATTTCGGGACGCAAAACAATCAATGCGTACTTTTAAGCGTACCGAAGATGATTCAATTCCTTATGACGTAGAGTCAAAATATACTTCATCAATTGTCATCCTTCGTCCTTCAAAAGGAAAAGGTTTAATTGCAGGTAGTTCGGTCCGAACTGTTCTTGAGCTTGGAGGTATTAAGGACGTATCAGGAAAACTCTTAAGTAGGAGTAAAAATAAACTCAACAACGCTCGAGCAACAATGAAGGCCCTTGAAAAAATTGGTACGATTACTCGACAGCGAAAAGTAGAAACGCGACCTAATGCGGAAGAACGACCACGAAACGATAGGCCTCATTCATAACATACATTACATTTTCTACCATGCAGATTCACGACTTACAAAGGAGAATTCCAAATAAGACTTCGCGCCAGTTAGGACGCGGAGGTAAGAGAGGTAAAACATCCGGCAGGGGCCACAAAGGACAAAAGGCACGAGCAGGACATAAGATCCGACCAGAAATTAGAGATCAAATAAAAAAGATTCCTAAGCTACGCGGATATCGATTTGCGAGTATCCAAAACAAAAAAGCTGTTGTGAATCTTTCAGATATAAGCGAAAATTTTGCTGATGGAGACGTGGTTTCTCCGGTTACGCTTTTGGAAAAGAAACTCATTAAGCGACAAGGTGGAATATTGCCAATCGTAAAAGTATTAGGAAAAGGAGAGCTTACTAAAAAAGTGACCTTTGAGAACGTTGAATTTTCTGAGAGTGTAAGCGCGAAAACAGGTTCAGCAAAAAAGACAGAAAAAACTTCGGCGAAAGAGAAGGAGGCGACAGATACAAAAGCAGAGAAAAAATCTTCGTCAAAGAAGACGGCAAAAAAGGAGTCAGTAAAAGCTCCAAAGAAGCCAAGCAAGAAAGCGGCTAAATAACACACGAATGAATTTTTTTGGAACAATTAAAAAAGCTTTTAAAGATCCGCAGATACGAAAGCGACTTTTTTTTCTATTGTCTGCACTCTTTATATTTCGAGTCTTTTCTGCTGTTCCAATTCCCGCAATTGACCAAGCCCAGCTCTCAACACTCCTTGCCAACAACCAATTTCTTGGTCTCTTAAACCTTTTCTCAGGCGGCGGACTATCCTCACTCTCTATTATCATGCTGGGAGTCGGACCATATATTACCGCCTCAATCGGTATGCAACTTCTAACAACAACCGTACCTCAGTTGAAGTCTATGTACCACGAAGAAGGAGAAGCTGGTAAGCGACGTTTTTCACAAATTTCTCGACTTATCACGGTACCACTTGCACTTATTCAAGCATTCGGTTTTCTTGTGTTTCTTCAACAGCAAGGACTTCTCGGCAATTTATCGATTATTGAACTTGCGTTTAACGCTGTTATCGTTGCCGCCGGTTCAGTACTCATAATGTGGATTGGAGAACTTATTTCTGAGTTTGGTATAGGTAACGGTATTTCAATCATTATTTTTGCAGGTATTGTGGCGTCACTTCCAACTACAATTCAACAGTTGGCGTTTACGTATACTCCCGCGCTTCTGCCAACGTACATTGCATTTGCTGCAGCGTCGGTTGCTGTTACTGCTGGAGTTGTCGCTATTTCTGAGGCTGAGCGACCAATTCCCATTACACACTCAAAACAAGCTCGAGCGGGGGCAAGTGGGGGTATTTCTACGTACCTACCTCTTAAGGTAAACCAGGCTGGTGTTATGCCAATTATTTTTGCGCTTTCAATCCTTCTTTTCCCACAGTTTTTATTTGGATATCTCGCTGGCGTAGATAACGCAATGCTTGCAAATTTTGGAGCTCAGGCTACTGCGTTGTTTCAAAACAGTCTTTTTTACTCTTCTTTCTACTTCTTCCTTGTGGTTTTCTTTACGTATTTCTATACCGCAATTACATTTGACCCTCAATCAATTTCAGAAAATCTTCAGAAGAGCGGAGCGTATGTTCCTGGAGTTCGCCCAGGAGAGGCAACAGAAAAACATATTGGTATTGTGCTCGGGCGAATTACGTTTATTGGCGCATTGTTTCTCGGTGCTATTGCGGTCTTACCGCTCATCATGCAGGGCATTACAGGAAACCCAAACCTTGCGATCGGAGGTACTGCGCTCCTTATTACGGTATCCGTTGTGCTTGATCTTATCAAAAAGATTGATGCACAGGTTTCAATGAGAGAGTACTAATTTATTTACTTCCGAGGAATATACAAAATGGCGTCTACAGATGACGCCATTTTGTATATTCCTGGATAACTTTTTCGGCAACTTGCTCTGGTGAGTTTGTCTCTGTTTCTATAACAATATCAAACTGAGAAGTGTCAAAAGAATCGATCCCATAACGCTGAGCGAAACGCTTCCGTTCACTTTCACTGCGAGAAAGTGTGCTCTTACGAACCTCGTCTAACGATGAAGCGTGTTCAGTTTTTGTACGATCTGATGCTTTCGTGTGCAAGCTGTTGAAAATGCGTTCTGCAGCATATTCTGGGGGAAGGGTGAGGTATACTTTGAAGGAATCAGGAATCCAGTGCCACGCTGTTCGGGAGTCTATAACAAGCTTTTCTTGCTCTTTCCCAATACGTTTAATGGTGGTATCTATTTCATGATCAATCTCTAAATTAGTTTCAGCAAGACGGTTCATTTCTCCAATGGTAATACCTCGTTTTTCTGCCATTTCTCGCGCGAGAGAGCCCGATGAGAACCTTTCATACTTCAGTTTTTGAGAAACAAGATCGGCTGTTGTGCTTTTCCCGCTACCGAGATCACCGGCAATTGTGATAATTTCCTTTTTCATAGATACTAATGTCAATAATTAAAACATGTTTTTTTGATTTCAGCACGGCGGACGCTGTCTTGAAGAGCCCCTTAAAAAAAGGTAGACTAATAATCGAGATATGAAATCACTAAAAACTATTATCCTTATAGGAAGTCAAGGAAGTGGAAAAGGAACACAAGCGCGCAAGTTGCAGGAATACATAGAGCAAAAGGAGGTGGAAACACCAGCGTTTCTTTTTAGCATGGGAGAAGGCTTTCGCCGCTTTGCAAAAAGTGATGGATATACCGAAGAGCGCGTGCGGGGCTTTCTTAGTAAGGGCAAGATACTCCCTCTCTTTTTGCCGGTGTGGCTCTGGACACGAATGTTTATTGAAAATGTGCAAGGAAGAGAGCATCTTATTTTTGATGGATCACCTCGTACCCCGGGCGAAGCAGAAGTTCTCGAGTCCGCATTTGAATTTTACGGGCGGAAGTCAGTGGTAGTACTAAAACTCGAGGTTTCACGAGAAGAGATTATTGAGCGACTCATGCTTCGCGGTCGTGCGGATGATACACGAGAGGCTCTTGATGAGCGTGTTTCCTGGTTTGAAGAAAACAGTCGTCCTATCCTTGGTTTTTTTGAAAGCAATCCGCGATATACGGTTGTCTCCATTAACGGGGAACAAGACGTCGAAAATGTCTTTGAAGAAATAAAAGCTACCCTTGAAAAGATATGAGCCCGCAGAGGTTTATTTTTCTTAGATTGTCTAAATGATTTTGAAAGTATATTGTTTAACATGCTTACACGCAAAATACTATGATTATTTCAACCGAGGAAGATCGAGAAATTGTACGTGAAGGAGGCAGAAGATTAGCTGCAATTCGCGAGACGCTTGCAAAAAGTGTGGTTGTTGGGATTACCACAACAGAACTGGATCGTCTTGCTCATTCTTTATGTATAGAAAATGGCGACAAGCCAGCGTTTCTTAACTATCAACCACAAGGTGCACCGCGGCCATTCCCCGGAAGTGTTTGCATTTCTATTAATAATGTTGTTGTTCATGGAATACCGACCGAAGACCCGCAAACCATTAAAAATGGAGATCTTGTCACCATTGATGTAGGTCTCATACATCAGGGCATTGTCACCGATACTGCTGTGACTGTTGCAGTAGAAGGGGCGAGTGAGCGCGAAAAAGAGTTGGTTCATACAGCTGAGCGGGCTCTCAGAGAGGCGATTGAGGTGCTACGCCCGGGAGTGCGAGTGGGAGATATTTCAAAGACCATTGAGTCTGTCGTTAAGGAAAAAGGATTTAGCGTTCCTGAAGAACTTGGAGGTCACGGAGTTGGAAGGAGCGTTCATGAGAGCCCAAACATACCCAACGTTTTTGCGGGCAATAGAGGGCCGGTATTTAAAGAAGGAGAGCTTATAGCAATTGAGCCTATTATAACAATGGGATCCCCCGATCTTATTTTTGATACACACGATGGTTATACCATTCGTACAAAAGACGGTTCAAAAAGCGCACACGCAGAACACACGGTTCTTGTTACCACAAAAGGAGCTGAGATAATCACATAAATCCACAGTACGCTCTTCGTCTTTTTTTGCGTATGCTACAATTACAGATATGTCAGATGTACCTACACACGGTGCGAATAGTCCGCAACCAAGTTCTCAGAATCTGGGAAAAAATCACGGAGCTCGAGGTCGAGATATTGAAGATATTGACCGAGAGCTCGAGGCGTACCTTGAAGAAAAACGTTCAGGAAAGAGCGTGGGATACAATCATTCGGTTGACGAACAGCTCTCTCAAATTCGAGAAAAATTTGGTGCACGAGTAACTCCAACCAAAGAATCTGAAAAGCCAAAAGAGGTAGACGTTGTTAGAGACTCTCTTTATAACTACCCTGCTCGCAAAGAGGAAAAGTCAAAGGAACAAGACACTAGCGAAAAAGCAGAGACGAGCAATCAAAAAGAGCCAGCGTTGTCCCATGAAGAGCTCATTCGTTCTCTTGAGGAAAAATATAGCAGTGGAGAATCAACGAACGTGCCACCTAAAGCGCAAAATTCACCATCTGCAGAACCTGAGGCTCCAAAAGAAAAAGCAAAGTCTGTATCAGCTAAAGATCTAAGCCCCGCCCTCGTTGATTTAAAAGAAAGTATTGAGCCTCTTAACCAGGTCCGTGTTGATGGAATTCTAAGTAAAGCCGCGTTGCTTACTTCCGAAGAACAGAAGTCACTTAAAGAAGTGTTTCTTGTTCGGTTTAAGAGAAATAAGGAGCGGAAGGAGCTGTATATCAAAACACAGAGCGAGCTTGAAGATGAGCTTGAACGTTCTGTTTCACGTACGGATACCACACCTCTATCGCAAAAAACTGAAAGCGCGGAAAGCACTGAAAAGCAAGCTCTCCCTGCGACTGAGTCACCATCAAAAGCACACGATACGCCGCCAGAGGAAAAAACAAAGGAGACTAAGGTCGACACCGATTCTTCCGTAAAAGAGACTGCTCCTCCAGGCGAAAAAACAAACTTACTCGAACGAAGATACCGCAACTACCTCTCGAAACTTGAAAAGAAACCTCTTGTTCTTGTTTACGAACCTGAAAATGGATTTGTACGTAAACCAGTAGATCCTGACGATAGTGCTCTTAGGCTCACGTATTCTCTTGATAGCACCACCAACACGGCCGTACTTACTGTCTACGATACTCGCGGAAACGAACTCGGTGTATTTAAAACACCCGAGAAAGAATTAGGCAACTGAATCTATGGAACTTAAATCATTTGAGGAGAAGCGCTTTTCAACTCCTGAGGAAGAGCTAATGTACTTACGTGAAAAGCTTCGAGAAAAAGAGGCAAACGTAGAAACAGTTCCATCTTTAACAGCTGAGCATTTTGTAAAAAATACTCAAAAAAATCACGAGGTGGTTCTCGAGTATCTTAAAAAGGAAGCAATGCTCGAGGATTCATTTGCCGAAACGCACAATGATGTTCTTCAAGAGGTTCTTGGGCTTGCACCAGAAGTCCACGACTCAAAAGTGACAGAACTTCTGACTGTAGCAAAAGAAAAAGGTATTAAGCATACCCTGAGCGCGGTGCGAAGTCTGAATAACCCACATCTCGAAGATGATTTTCATCGGGCACTTGTTGAATATATAAAAACAGATCACGGAATTTCTGGTGTTGAAGGAAACAAGCGCCTCTTTAGAGCTCTCAATCTCTCGCTTTTTGAGGCGACTGTTTCAAAGACTGATCTTGAAAGTGGCGACAAAGAGGAGTTTCGTTCAACGCAAGCTCGCATGCAGGAACTCTTTGCGGGCCTTAGGTCAATTGTTGAGTCTGGGTCCGTCACTAATCATAACGATTTTTATTTTGCGATTGAAATTGCACTCGAGAATATCAGTTCACATGTGCAGTTTTTTCTCGCAATTCCGAAAGGAAAGATTGAGCTTTTCGAAAAACAGTTTTCCGCGCTCTTTCCGCGCTCTCGACTGTCGTTCGTAAAGGATGATTATAACATTTTTAATGAAAATGGTGCTGTCAGCGCTTCAGTGGGACAGCTTAAAGAGCCCGAACTGTATCCTCTTCGTTCGTACGATACGTTTGATTCAGATCCACTGAACACGATTCTTAACTCATTTACACAATTAAATCATGAAGGCGAAGGAGCAGCACTTCAGTTTCTTTTTTCGCCTCGAGGTGAGCAAAAATTGAAGTATTTTCGAAGTGTTGGCGAAAAAGTAAAGCAAGGAAAAGACGTTAAGGCTGTACTTGAGGAGGGTTCGATTGGAGCTGAGTTGAAGAAACTTCTTTTTGCTCCAAAGAAGAAGTCTCTGAGTGAGGAATCCGGACCAGTGTCTGTTGATGAGAAAACGGTTCAGGCTATTGATGAGAAAGTTTCCTCGCCTCTCTATGATGCAAACATCCGCATTCTCGTGTCAGCAGAAGATGAATCCCGAGCGCGCGCTATTAGAGAGGGTATAGAGTCGTCATTTAATCAGTTTGCTCTTGAAGGCTCAAACGGTCTTCAGTTTAAAGAATATACAGGCAAAGCACTTTCACAGCTTGAGCGAAAGTTTTCATTTAGAATGTTTGATTCAAAAACAGCTCTTATATTTAATCATAAAGAAGCAGCAACGCTTATCCATGTACCAGGACCTGGAACACACGTATTGAAATCTGCCGGAAGCTCAAGTAGAGAGTCTGGCGCTCCACCGAGTGATGTTCCAAACGAAGGCCTTCTCCTCGGAGTAAATACCTATAGAGGAAAAACAAAAAATATTTTTGCAGCTGACGACGACCGTTTGCGCCACTTTTATGTCATTGGACAAACAGGAACCGGTAAGTCGACTTTGTTAAAGAATATGATTACCCAGGACATCATAAATGGAGAGGGAGTTTGTATGATAGATCCACATGGTTCTGATATAGAAGATATTCTTGCGGTTGTTCCAAAGGAGCGCTACGGAGATGTTATCTATTTTGATCCGAGTGATCAGACTCGTCCCATGGGACTCAACATGCTTGAGTACGACCGTGCACATCCAGAACAAAAAACATTCGTCGTAAATGAGATGCTGTCTATTTTTAACAAGCTTTTTGATATGAAGGCAGCGGGAGGCCCTATGTTTGAACAGTACTTTAGAAACGCACTTCTTCTTGCTCTTGAAGGGAGCGAACCAGCAACACTTTTTGATGTATCGAGAGTGCTCTCTGATCCATCGTATCGCGCTAAAAAACTAGCCCAGTCTTACAACCCTACGGTAATTCAATTCTGGAATGATATCGCGGGTAAGGCCGGTGGCGAAGCGTCGCTACAAAACATAGTGCCCTACATAACGTCAAAATTCGACGTCTTTCTTTCAAACGATATCATGCGCCCCATCATTGCTCAGAAGCAATCAGCGTTTAACTTTAGAGAAGTAATGGACGGAAAGAAAATTCTTCTTGTTAACCTTTCCAAAGGAAGACTCGGCGACATAAACGCTTCTCTTATAGGGCTTATTATTGTTGGAAAGCTGCTTCTCGCGGCTCTTTCTCGAGTTGATAGTCGTGGGCAGAATTTTCCTCCATTTTATCTGTATCTCGATGAGTTTCAAAATATCACCACTGACTCAATTGCGGTTATTTTTTCTGAGGCACGAAAATATAAATTGTCACTGACAGTCGCGCATCAGTTTATTGCTCAACTATCTGATTCAATACGAAACGCTGTATTTGGAAACGTCGGTTCATTTGCAACGTTTCGCGTTGGTGCGGATGACGCAGAATACCTAGAAAAGCTCTTTGCTCCAACCTTTGGTACACAAGATATTATGAATATTGAAAACAGGCGAGCGTTCACGAAGCTTCTCATTAGCGGCACACCACGAGATCCGTTTATTATTGAGACCGCTCCACCTCTCTTGGGAGATGAGTCGCAGGTTGAAGAACTTAAAAACCTCTCCCGTGAAAAGTTTGGACGAGACAGGATTGAAGTTGAGCGCGAGATCATTGAACGATACCGTGCTTCCGCGTAAAAAGCTCCCTTTACTTATTCGTCGCTTCTCATTATGCTAAGCGATGTAGATAATAACGAATAAGAAAATAGTATGAATCATCCAAAAAAAGAACAAACGTACGTAATGGTGAAGCCCGACGGAGTACAACGCTCGCTTGTCGGAGAGGTTATTAGTCGTATTGAGCGAACCGGACTAAAATTAGTTGCGCTTAAAATGCTTGTACCTACACGAGAGCAGTCTGCAGAACACTACGGAAAGGACGATGCGTGGTGCGAAAAGGTAGGAGCTAGGACAATCGAAAGTATGAAGACCGCTGGAGCAGAACCAAAAAAGACGGCGCTTGAATACGGCCGGGAGGTTCTTGAGGGACTGTATGACTTTCTTACGGCTGGTCCTGTTGTAGCTATGGTTTGGGAAGGGAATCAGGCTGTTGGTATTGTGAAAAAAATAGTTGGAGGAACGGAACCTCTTTCGAGTGACGTAGGAACAATCCGCGGTGATTTAACTGTTGATTCATATGAAATAGCAAACATAGATGGAAGGGCGGTTCGAAACCTTATTCACTGTTCCGATGAAAAAGAGGAAGCAAAACGAGAAATTGCTATTTGGTTCTCAAGCGACAAGGATGTTGTGAGCTATAAACATATCAATGAGCGCATGCTCTATGACGTTAACCTCGACGGACTCTTAGAGTAAAAAGCTCAATAGTTATAACAAAACAAACGCATCAGACCAGATGCGTTTGTTTTGTTATACTAAGAAGATATGGATGAATCACGAGATAGAAAAGCTCTCGAGGAGCGCCTCGAGGAGATTATGACTCTGATGTCCTCTCCTGATTTTTGGCTTGATAAGGAACAAGCCCAGCGCATTATACAAGAAATGGAAGATGTTAAGGCAGAAATTGAAGGCGTGGGAAAGTATGATAAAGGAAGTGCTGTTATTCATATCTATTCAGGTGCTGGAGGTGATGACGCTGATGATTTTGCGCGAATGCTTTACGAAATGTACGAAAAGTACATACAAAAGAAAGGCTGGGAGTTATTCACACTTTCAAGACGAGAGTCTCAAATTGGAGGAATAAACAGCATTCTTGTCGAGCTTGTAGGAAGGGGCGTGTATGGTACACTAAAGAGCGAGTCAGGGGTTCATAGACTCGTGCGTACGTCACCTTTTAATAGTAAAGGACAGCGCCACACCTCTTTCGCAATGGTTGAGGTTTTGCCTCTTTTTGAAAAAAAGGGAGAAATCGAACTTAAACCAGAAGACGTAGAGATTGAATTTACCAAAGTGGGAGGTCCAGGTGGACAAAACGTAAACAAACGAGAGACAGCCGTACGTATAGTACATAAACAAACTGGTATCTCAGTAATTATTGCGACTGAACGATCCCAAGTGCAGAATCGAGAAAAAGCAATGCAAATTCTTTCGGCTCGTCTATGGGAAAGACAAGAAGAAGCACAAAGACGACTTGAAAAAGGACTTGCGGTAAGCGACAGTATTGAACCAGAGTGGGGGAGTCAAATACGATCGTACGTATTGCATCCCTATAAGCTCGTGAAGGACCACCGAACAAATGTTGAAGTTCGTGATGTAGGCGGAGTCCTCGCGGGAGACATTGAGCCATTCTTAGAACCCTATAGGGTAAATTAGATACACTATGATCATCTTTGATAACGTAACCAAAAAATATTCTGAAAATTTACCCGCCATTGAAAATGTTGCTTTTGGCGTAGAGCCGGGAGAATTTGTTTCTATCGTAGGTCACTCAGGTGCTGGAAAAACAACGGTTATTAAGCTTCTTCTTGCCGAAGAACGCCCTACAGAAGGATCGGTACTTTTTGATGAAATTGATGTTCACAACCTTCGAAAAAGAGATATTAACAAGCTTCGTCGCAGATTAGGAATTGTGTTTCAGGACTTCCGCCTTTTACCGTATAAAACTTCGTTTGAAAATGTCTCATTTGCTATGGAGGTCTCTGAGCGGAGTGACGAAGATATTGAGCTTGATGTTCCGTATGCTCTTGAACTTGTCGGCATGGCTAATAAGGCAGACAGTTTTCCAAATGAGCTTTCTGGAGGAGAGAAACAGCGTCTCGCGATAGCTCGGGCTATTGTTACTCAGCCTGACGTTTTAATCGCAGATGAGCCAACCGGAAATCTTGATCCAGTTAATTCCTATGAAATTATGCAGATTCTTCAGAAGATTAATACTTTAGGAACAACGATCCTTCTTACGACACACAACAAGGGAATTGTCGACTCTCTTGGGAAGAGAGTTATTACGATGGAACGTGGTCGTGTGGTGCGAGATGATAAGCAAGGGCGTTATATTATATAGAGGAAAAAAATATGTTCTTTACCAATCTTAGAAGAATAGTGCAGTCAGGATTCATAGGTTTTTGGAGAAACTCCTTTGTTTCACTTTCGTCTATGCTTATCATGGTGGTGACGATTTTTGTTGTCGGTTCATTAAACTTTGTAAGTGTTCTCCTTGCGGAGACCCTTGAAAACGTACGGGCGCGTGTTGATATAAATGTCTATCTTGTACAAGACGCAGAAGAGGACGACATTTTTGCTCTTCAGGAGAGACTTGAGTCACTCGAAACCGTTGAAGTCGTTACGTATACCTCGAGAGAAGAAGCATTAGATGATTTTAGAGCTTCGCAGCCTGAGTTTAATGAAGCCTTTGACATTCTTCAGGAAAACCCCCTTAACGCTTCTCTTAATGTTCTCGCATCCGAGACATCAGACTATGCAGAAATCCAAACCTTTTTAGAAAGTGATGCAACGCTCGATATCGAAGATGAGAATCTTGTTGAGTATAGTAACTACAACAACAACAAGGTAGTCATTGATCGGCTAACTTCGATTATCGAGTCAACTCGTCGTGCGGGTATTTATACAACAGCAATCCTTATTGTTCTTTCTATTTTAATTACCTTTAACACCATCCGACTTGCTATTTACACATCGCGCGAAGAGATTTCCGTAATGCGACTTGTCGGTGCTTCAAACACCTATATCAGAGGACCGTTTGTGGTTTCAGGAATTATAGGTGGAATTTTTGCTGGAACAATTGTTTTGATGGCTTTTTATCCTCTTACGCTGTGGTTAGGTCCAGGCGCCGAGTCATTGTTTGGAAGTATTAATATCTTTGATCACTATATTAATAACTTCTTTCAATTAGCTCTGATTTTCATCGGAACTGGTATATCGCTTGGTGCGATCTCAAGTTATCTTGCTGTTAAACGATATCTTACGTACTAACAACCCGTACTACTTAAAACCTGCACATACCAAAAAATGCCGCACGACGATCACAAATACGTATTCGTAATTGGAGGAGTAATGTCCGGAGTGGGCAAGGGAATTTCGACGGCAGCAATAGGGAGCATACTTCAGGATAAGGGGTACTCGGTGAATCTGGTAAAAGTTGATCCCTATTTGAACGTTGACGCTGGGACCATGAACCCAACAGAGCACGGAGAAGCGTTTGTGCTTCGTGATGGACTTGAGACTGATCAAGATATGGGTAACTATGAGCGGTTTATGAACGTTGATCAACACTCTGCTGATTACATTACCTCAGGTATGGTCTATCGAGATGTTATAGAGCGCGAACGACGACTTGAGTATGGAGGTAAGTGCGTAGAGGCAATTCCTCATGTTCGAGACGAAATCATCGCTCGTTTCCAAAAAAGTGCACGGGTAAGTAATTCTGATATTTCAGTTATTGAGATAGGAGGAACGGTGGGAGACTATCAAAACGCGCTCTTCATTGAGGCTGCACGTGTCCTTAAGGTATATAACCCTAAAAATGCACAGTTTGTTTTGGTGACCTATTTACCTATTCCTGAAAAAATAGGAGAAATGAAAACTAAACCAACACAAAACGCAGTGCGTCAGCTCAACTCCTATGGCGTACAGGCAGACATCCTCATTGCACGAAGCGAGGTTCCTCTTGATGACAAGCGGAAAGAAAAAATTGCTATTTCTTGCAACGTGTATCCTGAGAAAGTTATTTCTGCTCCAGATATAGAAAGCATTTATGACGTACCTCTTAACTTTGAAAAAGATTCAATCGGCGAGCTTCTTCTTTCCGGGCTTTCTTTGGATGTAAAACGAAAGGGTGGTCTCGAGGAATGGCGTCAGTTTGTCGATAAAGTAAAAAACCCTACGAAGAAAGTACGCATAGCTGTTATTGGTAAGTATTTTGATAGCGGGGATTTTGTGCTCTCTGATGCATACGTTTCAGTGCTAGAGGCGATTAAATTTTCTTCCTTTGAATTAGGAGCAGAGCCCTCAATTGATTGGATTAGTAGTCGTACCTTTGAAGAAGACGGTGTGTTATTAGAATCACTTGCAGAGTACGACGGTGTTGTAGTGCCAGGAGGATTTGGCGAGACGGGTGTACGAGGAAAGCTTGCGGCTATTCAGTATGTTCGAGAGCACCACATCCCGTATCTCGGACTGTGCTACGGCATGCAATTGATGCTTGTTGAATACGCACGAAACGTTTTGGGTATGGAGCAGGCTAACACAACAGAAATTGATGCAAAAACTTCAACGCCGGTTATTGATGTGATGGAGTCCCAGCGCGAAAATGTGGAGCATCAAAATATGGGTGGCACGATGCGTCTTGGTGCCTATAAGGCTCTTCTTACTCCGGAGACTATTGCTTACGAAGCCTACGGGACTGATTCGGTTGAAGAGCGACACCGCCATCGCTACGAAGTGAATCCTGATTTTCACGATCGTTTCACCGATGGAGGTATCGTGTTTTCGGCCTTTTCGCCTGATGGAGAGTTGGCTGAAATTGCAGAGTTGCCGAAAACAGTTCACCCGTTTTTCCTTGGTACACAGTTTCATCCCGAACTACAGGCTCGCCCTCTTGCGCCTCATCCGCTCTTTACCGCCTTTATACGTGCAAGCCTGAAGGAACAATAGGGCGTTTCAGGACACAAGTTCTTTGTATCTTTTCTGTTTCTTGATACGATAGTTTTTACCAAACGTTACAATATTTATTTTATATATGAAAACAATACTTATTTTTGCAGCTGCGCTTTTAGTTCTCGGAGGAGGTTACTATATATACTCAACACGTACTGTTGAAAATGAGCTTCCAACAGGTCCAATTTCATTTGAAGCAACTCTTGTGTATCAGGGAACACTTTCTACTGAGAACGACGCTGGAATTGTGACCATGCTTACCCTTATGGATCGTGGAGATGGGCAAGGAGGAGCCTTTAGCCTCGAAGAGGTATATGTAAGTGAGGGAAATACTGAAATAGTAACAACTGGACAGTGGGAAGTCGAAAGCAATGTTATTGACGAAGACCTTGATGCTGAGGTGTACGTGCTCACCTCAGAAGAGGGCGCTGATTTTCAGACTCAGTACTATGAGATTATTGACGAGAACACCATCCGTCGTCTCTCAAACAGTGCAGAAAGAATTCCTGCTGATCTTCCTTACAATCTTGAACTTCAGTAAAGTAAAGACAGAGAAAAGAAAAAAACCGGCACGTGCCGGTTTTTTTATTGAACTGGAATTATAGTGCTGTTTTTGCTACACTCACCCTGGTGCGCGTTACGTTAACTGTTGGGACTCGTCTAATGTTCAAGGTTTGTTCAAGAGCGAAGCGATTGACAACAAACCTTAATGCAGAAGCCTCAAGCTTCTGTCTCAGAGCCCAGATACAAGAGCTCTGCG
>Ga0136601_1000387_pt1 | contig 19719 bp, 15 predicted proteins | sample AntRauMFilla2699_FD_181020 | JGI IMG/M metagenome (GOLD analysis project Ga0136601, IMG submission 181020) | Saline lake microbial communities from Rauer Islands, Antarctica - Metagenome Filla 2 #699 | ecosystem: Environmental > Aquatic > Non-marine Saline and Alkaline > Saline | place...
AGCAACCAAAGGACACTATAAAACGACTTCGAGATAAGCTGAAGAAATGCACCGCACAGAAACAAGAGTATCTTGATGGTTGGCAACGCGCTAAAGCTGACATCGTAAATAATCGAAAAGAGTTTACTAAGGAGCGTGAGCGTATTCAGGCCAGAACTAATGAAGAAGTTATTGCCTCATTACTGCCTGTACTCGATAGTTTTGAAATGGCATTTTCTGATGAGAAAAAATGGAATGATATTGATGAACAATGGCGTTCTGGAATTGAACACATTCATAGTCAGTTAGTAAATACAATTAAGTCGTATGGGGTCGAGTCTATTTCTCCTCAACAGGGGGATATATTTGATCCACAGCGTCATACTTCAGTAGATACAGTATCTACTGAGAAAGATGATCAGGATAATACAGTAGCTCGATGCGAGAAAACGGGTTACAGAATGAATGACCGTATAATTCGCAGTGCGAATGTAGTGGTGTACAAGTCTAAGTCATGATGTTACTTATTTAATTAATTAATTTCTACCTATCATGAGCAAAATTCTAGGAATTGACCTTGGAACAACCAACTCTGCCTTTGCAATCTTTGAAGGTGGAGAACCGAAAATTTTAGAAAATGCAGAAGGAAATCGAACAACTCCGTCAGTTGTAGCGATATCTAAAAATGACGAACGTCTTGTAGGACAGCTAGCAAGACGACAAGCAGTGACAAATCCTGAAAATACAGTATTTGGTATTAAGCGCCTTATAGGACACAGTTTTGATGAGGAGGTGGTAACAAAGGAAAAAGGTATTGTTCCGTATGAAGTTTCGAAAAGCAAAAATGGTGGTGTTGAGGTGAAAATGGGTGATAAAACGTATCGACCAGAAGAGATCTCTGCTATGATTCTCAGTAAAATAAAGCAGGATGCAGAGGAGAAGATTGGTGAAGAAATCAAAGAAGCAGTGATTACAGTTCCGGCGTACTTTAATGATTCACAACGAAAGGCAACTAAGGATGCAGGCGAGATTGCAGGTCTTGAGGTCAAGAGAATCATAAATGAACCGACAGCTGCAGCACTTGCGTACGGATTTAATAAAAAGGAAGACAAGCAAATTGTAGTATTTGATTACGGAGGAGGAACTTTCGACATCTCAGTGCTTGAAGTGGGAGAGGGAGTTGTTGAAGTTAAATCAACAGATGGTGATAGCCACATGGGTGGTAAAGATATAGATCAAAAAATTATTGACTGGATTATTCAGGAATTTAAGAAAGATTCTGGAATTGATATTTCTAAAGATCGTCTTGCATTACAGCGTCTCGATGAAGCAGCTGAGAAGGCCAAGATTGAATTATCTACAACCAATGAAAGTGAGATTAATATTCCATTCATTACTTCGAATGATTCTGGGCCACAACACTTGATGCTTAAGCTAAGTCGCACTAAATTAGAGCAGTTGGCAAGTGAGTTTATAGATCGTTCAATCAAGATTACAAAGTCTGCCCTTGATGCATCTCCATTTTCTAAGGATGATATAGATGAAATTATCTTGGTTGGCGGACAAACACGTATGCCAAAAATTACTCAGCGTGTGGAGGAGTTTTTCGGTAAGTCTCCAAATAAAACAATTAACCCGGATGAAGTAGTGGCTCTTGGAGCTGCTGTACAGGGTGGTATTTTCCAAGGTGATGCACAGGATTTATTACTTCTTGATGTAACTCCACTGTCACTTGGAATCGAAACAATGGGCGGAGTATTCACCGAACTTATTGAAGCAAATACAACTATCCCGACTAGTCGATCAAAGACATTTTCAACAGCACAAGATAACCAAACTTCTGTTGAGATTCACGTGCTTCAAGGAGAGCGTTCAATGGCTTCTGATAACAAGTCTCTTGGGCGATTTGTGCTTGAAGGCATTCCACCAGCTTCACGAGGTAAACCGCAGATAGAAGTTGAGTTCGATATCAATGCTGACGGTATACTTAATGTAAGTGCTAAAGATAAAAACTCTGGCAAGAAGCAGTCAATCAAAATTGAAGCGAATTCAGATCTTTCTGAAGATGATATTGAAAAAATGAAGCAGGAGGCCGAAGTAAATAAAGAAGAAGATGAAAAGAAGAAGAAGCTTATTGATCAGCGCAACCAAGCTGAACAGCTTACCTTTACAGCTGAGGAAGCACTTAAAGAAAACAAGGAATCAATCGATGATGATGTGGCTGATGAAATTACTGCAGATATCAAGAATGTTCGCGAGAAAATGGATAGTGATGATATTGAATCAATAAAGAAAGCTACAGAAAAACTTAGCAAGTCAATGCAGCAGATTGGTGAAGCAGTTCAGCAGCAGGCAGAAGCAAAGCAGAAGGAACAGGAGAAGGAAGGTAATGTGCGTGATGCGGAGGTAGACGATGATAGTGATGAAGACGAAGAAACTGAGGATAAGGAGTAGACTCAAGACATAAGCACCATCCTAATGGCAAAAGACTACTACAAAATTCTAGATGTTGATAAAGGCGCTTCACAAGCGGATATAAAGAAGGCGTACCGCAAGAAGGCTCACAAGCATCACCCGGATAAATCCGATGGTGATGAGGATGAATTCAAGCGTATTAGCGAAGCGTACAGTGTTCTTTCTGATGAAGAGAAGCGTGCTAAGTATGATCGCTTTGGATCGGACTTTGACCAGGCTGGAGCTGGCGCCGGTGGATTCGGCGGAGGTGGATTTTCCGGATTCGGCAGTACTGGTCAAGCGCAGGGATTCAACATGAATGATATCTTCTCTGAATTCTTTGGAGGAGGAGCTCAGACTGCTACAAAACAAGCGGTTGGAAACGATGTGCAGGTTGATACCGAGCTTAGTTTCAAGGAGTCAGTGTTTGGCGTCACGAAGACAATTTCTCTCAGTCGACAGACGACCTGCAGTAAGTGTGATGGCGAGCGCACAATTGATGGTGAACTGGAGGAGTGTGAGCGTTGTGAGGGGGCTGGTCAGGTGGAGACGGTGCAGCAGACGATGCTAGGTCGGATAAAAACCGCTCAGACCTGCAAGAAGTGTTTTGGTACTGGTGAGGTTCCTGAGGATCCGTGTTCACGCTGTGACGGCTCCGGTGTTACCAAGGAGTCTGAAGACATTGATATCAAGATTCCGGCTGGCGTCTCTGACGGCGAGATGGTGCGCATTCGTGGTAAGGGTGAGCAGGCACCGGGTGGGCAGGCTGGTGATCTATACGTAAAGTTACATATCGTTGACAGTGATGAGTTCACCAAGGAAGGACAGAATCTTAAAAAGGAGCTCTTTATCACTATGAGTGAAGCTGCGCTGGGAACCAAGAAGAAGGTCAAGACCCTGGGCAATGCAGAGGTAACGCTAAAGATACCGGCGGGGATTACCCACGGTGAGATGCTGAAGATTGCTGGAAAGGGTATTCCCGACCGCCGGGGCAATCGTGGTGACCTGCTCGTGCGGATTCGTGTCAGTATCCCGGACAAGCTGACCAAGGAGCAGAAGGAGCTTTTGAATAAATTACAGGATCTTGGTCTATAGAACTAAGCGCCAAAGCGAAAGCTTAATAGCTGCTTGAGCAGAAGGCGTATGGTGGTATGTAAAATTTATATACTAATGTAACAAGCCCCAACCAAGGGTTATTTTAGTACTTGATTCATGGCATACTATGTTGTACTATAAATAATATAAGTTAATTAAAATTTAAATTGCGAGAAAGCAGTCATTGGTCTTCAATTCTAAACAAAATTAAGGAGGTATAACGATGGGTAATCAATCTATCGACGCAAATCCGGCTAAATAATTGGCTGGTTTGCAAACCGACATACTGCAAAAGTATCGAGCGGACAAGATAAGGCTTGCACATTTAGAGTGGTTTGCAAAACTCTCTAAATCAGAGCGTGATGAATTAATTGAATGGCGGTTTGAGTTCTACGAAAATAAACCACCACTTGCACCGTTCAGCACTTTTACTCTTGAAAGTGTTCCTAAGCATCAATTTAATGATTGCTTTCGGGGTAATTTATGCTCTCTTAGCAGTGAACAACAAAAGACTCCTCGAGAGCGAGGGGACATATTGGTGGACAGTATATAGCCTGGACCGCTTCTTATTTTACCAATACTCGTAAACTGTTTGCATTCATCCTTAATATTAACCTTGAATCAAAAGAGGTTAGTGATGAATATCTTCAACAAAAACTTATTGAAGATGGTCATTGTGTTGAACTTAAGCAGGTTAGCGATGAGGTAGATTGGTTTGAATCTGGTGCAAGGGATACTGCTTTTCCCAGAGATGGCAAGCCAACAATTTGGTTTGTGAATAATTACGATAGAACAATTTCTGTTATTTATATGTATTGGGAGCATCGAGAAAAAAACGAGCATGAATTGTGTTACGTATTATTTCCCAGGTTACCTAATGCATTTTCTCCTATGATGAATCTTGGAGGTCGACTTGTTACTCGTAATTTAAGAAAAACTTAATATAAATTTTCATTTAAGCCATGTTGGATATAATATCTGGCATGGCTTTTAAATTTAGGTCAATCAGACATGCTCTAATTGACCTTCTTCTTTGCGAGTACGTCGCTTAAGCTGTATTATAAAAACATATGAGTAATGACAATAAACTCCAAGACATTATCTCTCTGGCAAAGCAGCGGGGTTTTATATATCAGGGATCAGAAATTTATGGTGGATTGGCTGGGACCTGGGATTACGGGCCGTTAGGTGTGGAGCTGGTGCGTAATATAAAGAATGTCTGGTGGAAGCAGTTTGTACAGGCTCGTCCAGAGGTATATGGGATTGATGCCGACATCCTCATGAGTCAAAAGGTATGGCAGGCCTCCGGACATGTTGATGGATTCTCAGATCCATTAGTGGAGGATATAAAGACTAAGAAGCGCTACCGAGCTGATCATCTACTAGAAGAAGCCGGCGTTGAGGAGGCTGAAGGAATGACTGCGGCAGAGATGGATGCAGTAATTGCAAAGGAGGGATTGAAGAGCCCGGATGGAAATGATCTGGGTCAGGTACAGGAGTTTAATATGATGTTCGCAACCGAGATCGGTGCCTCCGGCGAGTCTGCCGAGACCTCATACCTACGACCGGAAACGGCCCAGGGAATGTTCATAAACTTCAAGAATATTATTGACTCATTTCATCCGGATATTCCGTTTGGCATGGCCCAGATAGGGAAGGCCTTTCGAAACGAGATTACGCCGCGCAACTTCCTGTTTCGTACCCGTGAGTTTGAGCAGATGGAGGTGGAATACTTTGTGCGTGAAGCAGACTGGGAGGAGAGCTTCGAGATGTGGCGCAAGGAAATGTGGACCTTTATGGAGGCTATCGGTCTTGATACAGATCTAGTACATGAGAACCATATTCCTGAGGCTGAAGCAGCTCACTACGCTGAAATGACTATCGACTTTGAGTACGAGTATCCGTTTGGTCAGAAGGAGCTGTACGGTCTGGCGTACCGCACCGATTATGATCTAACTAATCATATTGATGGCAGTGGTGAGAAACTTGAGTACTTTGACCAAGCGGCCGGCGAGCGTTTTGTGCCGCATGTCATTGAGCCATCACTGGGTATTGACCGGACAGTGTTGGCACTATTATGCTCAGCTCTGGAGACCGAGGAGGTCGATGGGGAGGAGCGAACGGTGCTACGGCTAGCAAAGCGCATAGCCCCGATTACCGTGGCGGTACTACCGCTACAGCGCAAGGACGGCCTACCTGAGAAGGCACAGGAGGTATTTTCCGCTCTGCAGCAGGACTTCGTGTGCCAGTATGACAAAACGGCCTCAATTGGAAAGCGCTATCGCCGACAGGATGAAGTGGGCACGCCGTACTGTATTACAATTGATTACGATACGCTTGAGGACGATACCGTGACGATCCGTGATCGTGATACGATGGAGCAGGAACGCGTCGCTATTAAGGACTTGGTAGAGGTTATTAATACAAAACTCAAAGAATAGCATGGCAGAAGAAACGAAAATTAATTCCATTGTTTCTGGTATCCAGCCATCCGGTCGGCCGCATATTGGTAACTACTTTGGAGCCATGAAGCGGCATGTTGAGATGCAGGAGAAGTTTGATGATGTGTACTTATTTATAGCTGAGTATCATGCACTAACATCTACACAGAACAAGGAGACACTGCGGCAGAATATTTATGATCTGGCAGTTGACTACCTAGCCCTTGGTCTGGACCCTAAGAAGGTAACCTTCTATCGTCAACAGGATGTACCGGAGATTTTTGAACTGACCTGGATTTTAAACTGCCTGACTAGCATGAGTCTGCTTGAGCGAGCTCATGCGTTCAAGGATAAAAGTGCGCAGGGTGTTAGCCCAAGTGTTGGACTCTTTACATATCCAGTGCTGCAGGCGGCTGACATTCTTATTACTGATGCAGACGGTGTGCCGGTTGGTGAGGATCAGCGCCAGCACATTGAGTACACCCGTGAGATTGCGCGCAATTTTAATAATACGTACGGAGAAGTTTTCAATGAACCGGTCGAGCTGATCGAGGAGCAGTCGGCAAGTATTCCTGGTATCGATGGTCAGAAGATGAGTAAGTCGTACGGCAATGATATCCCGCTGTTTGCGGATGACGAGACGCTGGAAAAGAAGGTCAGCAGCATCGAGACTGATTCACAGCCAATTGAGGAGAAGAAGGATCCTGAGGATGATTTAGTATTTACTTTTCACAAACTCTTCACACCAGAGGCTCAGCTGTCTGAGGTGCGCAGTGGTTATGAAGAAGGAGGGCTCGGTTACGGCGAATCCAAGCAGATACTTTTAGATAATATAAAGAACTTCATTACTCCACTTCGCAAGAAGCGAGAGGAGATCGCTAAAGATAAGAAGTATGTAATGGATGTACTGACTGCCGGGGCGAAAAAGATTCGCCCGCAGGTAAAAAAGAAGCTCGCTCAAGTCCGGGAAGCAGTTGGATTGAATTTGTAATACATTTAAATGAATAAGAAAAATAACACGAAGAATTCCAATAATACTGACGAAAAATTGGTAAAACTAAAAGACGGGGCACATATAGTCCTCGAGCGAGTCCAGAGACACTCTGGTGCTATTGCATTGTTTTCTATCCTTGGGCTTATTTCAACACTTGGAAGTAGTGCGATTCCGTACATTACCGGTAAAATATTCGACGTCATATTGAGCGGTGGAAATATTTCTCTAATGCTAGGTATTTCAGCAAGCCTGTTTGGTTTGTTGGCTGCTTTTGCAATCATTCGCCTTATTGTTAGTTTGGTTGACTGGCAGTTGACACTGAGGATGGATTGGTTGGCACATGAAGTTGAAGGAGAGTATCTTGTTGATGCTGTCCGTAAGCTATTTCACTTACCTCTATCATTTCATCACGATAAAAAGATTGGTAAGACGATGAATAAAATTCATCGTGCGCGAAATGGTCTCCGAAGCGTACTTGTTCAAATTCCTCAGATTGCACCACCGGTAGCTAGTCTCTTGGTTGCATTTGCTTTCACGTTCTTTATTAATTCAACACTTTCATTTGTACTTTTGGCTGGCGTCGTCTTGTATTCACTTTTCTTTGTCATGAATGTACGACCATTGGCTGAGTTAATGGAAAAAACACACAAGGCGTGGACTGATATGTTTGGTGATGCCTGGGATGCAGTGCAGAATCCACGAGTAGTTAAGCTGATGCAAATGGAGGACACTGAGGCGGATGCCATAAAAAAAGATTTTATGGAAAATGCACTTCCTGCTTGGTTCGCTGTTTTTACGCAGTGGCAGAAGTTATCACTTGGTCAGCGTTTGGTTGTACTTGCAACACAAGTATTGATACTTGTAATTGGTGCTCCAATGGTTCAAAATGGTGTGCTTTCCATCGGTGATCTTATTGCTTTTAATGCATATGCAGGTCTTATTTTCGGCCCATTTGTTCGATTAGGACAGCAGTGGCAGCAAATTCAGGATGGACTAGTCGATATCACAAAGACTGAAGAGATGTTAAATGTACCGCCAGAGGATTATGGTTTGGAAGAAATGACTACGACTCAACTTGATGGAGACATTACTTTTGAGAATGTATCATTTTCTTACAGTGATGAAGAAGGAGATGTATTATCAGGTCTTAGTTTTACTGCTAATTTTGGAGACACTATTGCAATTGTAGGTAAGTCAGGAGAAGGGAAGTCAACATTGGTTGATCTTATTCCACGCTTCATCAAGCCAACAGCGGGAAGTATCGCTATCGATGGGAAAAAACTTGAAGATATAAGTCTTAAGAAATTACGTAGTCGTATTGCCCTGGTACCACAACGTGTGAATCTCTTTAATAAAACGATACGAGAAAATATTATGTATGGTAGACCTGATGCGACTGAAGATGAGATCATAGAAGCAGCACGTAAAGCACAAGCATTTGAGTTTATCCAGAAGAGTCGTAATGGATTCGAGTCAAAGGTAGGAGAAAAGGGGTTGAAGCTCTCAGCCGGTCAGAGTCAGCGGATTGCAATTACCCGTGCTTTTCTGGCTGATCCAGACATTTTAATTTTGGACGAGCCGACGTCGGCTTTGGATGCAGAGAATGAAAAGCTAATTGTTGATGTTATGAAGGATCTGATGAAGGGAAGAACAACATTTATAATTGCACACCGTCTCTCTACAGTGCAAAGTGCTGACACTATTTTAGTTATTGATGACGGAAGCATAGCTGAATCTGGTACTCATGATGAGCTCATAAAAAACGATGGTGTTTATAAAAAACTTTATGAGATGCAGATTGGGTTGCATTAGCACCCTGCAAAATTACGCTAATCCTGTATACTACGTAGTATATGCAACGTACAAAAATAAATGACTTACATGATAATATTGGGAAGGAGGTAGTTATAAAGGGGTGGGTAGACAGTCGCCGTGATCACGGTAAACTGGCTTTTTTTGATATACGTGATGGATGGGCAAAGATTCAGACAGTAGTAAAAGGTGAGGTATATACAGAACACGAGGATCTCCGTCCAGAGTGGGTTGTTGCGGTAACAGGAGAGGTTAAGGAACGTCCAGAGAACATGGTTTCAGAGGATGAAGAGAATGGAGATCTGGAATTACTAGTAACTAGCATAGATGTACTGAACGAGGCAGAAACACCACCATTTGATATCTATGAAGATGGATATGATATTGATGAGGATACGAGGATGAAGTACCGGTATCTGGATCTGCGTCGACCGCGTTTGCAAAAGAATCTTCGTACTCGTAATGATATAATACGTTTCTTTCGCAACTACATGCACGAAAATGATTTTCTGGAAATTGAGACACCGATGTTGATGAAGGACACACCGGAAGGATCGCGTGAGTATGTGGTACCTTCGCGCCTTCATCAAGGTAGCTTCTACGCATTACCACAGTCACCACAACAGTTCAAACAGCTTTCGATGGTGGCTGGTTTCGAACGATACTTTCAGGTGGCTCGGTGTATGCGTGATGAGGACCTCCGTGGGGATCGCCAGCCAGAGTTTACCCAACTTGACTACGAGATGTCCTTTGTTGATCAGGAGGATGTACTGGAATTCACAGAGGAGATGTTTATCCAGCTTGTGCGTGAGCTTTTCCCGGATAAGGAAATTAAGTCTGAACCTTTTGAACGGTTAACGTATAAAGAATCGATTGAAAAGTACGGAAATGATAAACCTGATCTCCGTGATGATAAAGACGACGATGATGAGCTTGCATTTACATGGGTGCTTGATTTTCCAATGTTTGAGAAGAAGGATGATGGCAGTATCGGCACCATGCATCATCCGTTTTGTTCGGTGAAGGAAGAAGACAAGGGGCTGTTCCTTCGCGATGATCTTAGCGAGGAGGAACTCCTGAGTGTTCGGGCCAATGCGTACGACTTGGTACTGAACGGCTACGAGCTTTCCAGTGGCAGTATTCGAATTCATCAACCGAATGTTCAGCGGCGGATGTTTACGCTACTTGGCATTGACGAGAATGAGCAGCAGGATCGCTTTGGTCATATGCTAGATGCTTTTTCTTACGGAACTCCACCACATGGTGGATTTGCTCCCGGAATTGATCGAATTGCTATGTTGCTGTCTGGTGAACCAAACATCCGGGAGGTGATTGCCTTTCCAAAGAATGGGGAAGGGAAGGATCCAATGATGCAGTCACCGTCTCAGATTTCATCTAAACAATTATCTGAGTTAGGTCTAAGGCTTGATATTGATGAATCAACAGATGACCACAAGTAAAAAAATGATATTATGAAAACAGACTTTGTGGTACAAACAGAGCGTTTTCAAGGGCCCTTAAGTACACTGCTGGCAATGATAGAGAAACGCAAGTTATATATTAATGATATATCACTTGCGAAGGTGACTAATGATTACATCCAGTACGTTGCATCCAATCAAGAGACTGTGGATAATAAAATTGAGTTTGTGCGTATTGCATCAACTCTCGTACTTGCAAAGTCAAAGTCATTACTGCCAGACACGATATCTTCTGATGACCAAGAAGAAATTGATGAGTTGGAAGACAGATTAAGAGCCTTTAAAATTATCAAGGAGCGTAAAGCAGTACTTGAAAGTATATTTGGATCTACTGTATTGTTCTCGATCTCCCCACCTGAAAAGCACGGTGAGCAACAAATATTTGCACCCGGTAATTCACTTACGATCCAATTGTTGGCAGAAAAAGCTAAGAAGTCCGTAACGACGCTACCTAAAGAAAGTTTACCCACTGCAGAAATTAGACAGACGGTATCTCTTGCTGATGAAATTAACCGCTTAAGAGAACGAAGTAGCAGCATGAGATCGATCTTGTTTTCATCAGCATCACGTACTAACAATAAACACGATCAGGTAGTTTTATTTGTGGCAGTGTTAGAACTTATAAAAGGTGGTGAGCTTACCGCTCAACAAGATAATATGTTTGGTGAGATTTCGATTCAGTACCAATCTTAAAACTATGTCTTACGATCTTACTGTTAAAATTGAAAGTTATTTATATTATTCTGGTGAACCAGAATCATTTAATGATATAGCCAAGATTTGCAATGTAAACAAAAATGACATTGTGGAAGCTTTGCATGATTTGTCTACTCAATTAGAAGGAAGGGGAGTAAGTTTGATTATTCATAGCGATACAGTTCAGTTAGTTATAACTAAAGAATGTAGTGATTTCATTTCAAGGATAAGAGAAAATGATGTAGACACCAATCTTACAGATGCACAAGCTGAAGCACTGTCAGTAGTTGCTTACTTGGCGCCAGTTCCCAAAATTATCCTTGATTTTATTCGTGGTGTTAATTCACGTGCTGTACTTCGAAATCTTTCACGGCGCGGTTTAGTGAGCTCAAGCAATAAAGACAGTATAAGGTATTTTACAATTACAAGTGAGGCATTAGCACACTTAGGCATAACTCATTTAGACGATCTTCCTGAATATGATGAGACACGCGAAAAATTACAGGAGTTTGTAAATTCAGATTCTGCTATGGAAAAATTTAATGATAGTAATTTGTAGTATCTAATTTCATTATGATAAATTTTCGTACATATTTAAATACACACAAAATGTTTCTTTTAATTACCTTCATACTGATTACGGTTATTTTAACTCTTCTGTTTTTAACCATTCGAACGGATGCTTTAACAACATTAGATCCCCAATCGTCATTAGCAAATAATACGGTTTTAGATTTACGTGCTGATGTAAAAGGAACTCAAAGTAAAAATGAGTCAACAAATACATCGTCATCAACAGCAGAAGATATCCAGCTTCAGTCAGCTAGTGACTCAGAGGTTACTGTAACTACCAATCAATTAAATACAGGCACTGAGGAATCAGTTGACTTATCGTCAGTTAAAATTCAGGCTGATTCAGCGATAGTTTGGGATGTTGAAAATCAAACCGTACTTTATGAAAAAAATGCTGATGTTGAGAAACCCTTAGCCTCAATAACTAAACTGATGACTGCGCTGGTTGCAGTCAATTTACCTGACTATTCTCACGATAAAGAGATTCTCATTACACGTCAGCATCTTGATGCGTACGGAAATAGTGGACTAGTGGCTGGTCAGATATGGAATATCAAGGATCTTATTTCATTCATGCTTATGAGTTCAGCTAATGACGCGTCTAGAGCAGTAGCTTCATTTGGAAGTGATGAAGTTTCAGACGGGTATTATTCAAAATCATTTATAGATCAAATGAACAAAAAAGCACGAGAACTTGGTCTGGAGTCTACATATTTTTTCAATCCATCAGGACTTGATCTTAATGAAAGCTTAATTAGTGGTGGATATGGTAATGCTCGTGATATTGCGCATCTTTTTGACTATATACTGAAGGCCAATCAAGATATCTTAGAGCCGACAACTGTTTCTTCACGATTATTTCAGTCTAAAGAAGGTGTAGTGCAGTCATCTATTAATACAAATGGATATTTGTCACATTTTTCGAACATACTTGGTTCAAAAACAGGTTATACTGTACTAGCTGGTGGAAATTTAGTAATGGCATTCGATCTTGAAAGCCCTGTTGTGATTGTAGTACTCGGATCAAGTCGTAATGGTAGATTTACTGATATGGAAAAACTATATAATGCTACACGCCACCATTTCCAGAACTGGAGTATTAATAGTTTATATAACCAATAAGCATGTTCGGACTAGATCCTACAACAATTAACACAATCGCGATATTCGCACCTGCGGTCATATCATTCATTATTGGTATAGTTATTACTCCAGGTATTACAGATTTTTTGTATGGAAATAAGATGTGGAAATCAAAAGGTGGCAAGACGACTCCAGATGGACGCGAAGCAAAAGTTTTTAATAAGCTTCATAAAGATAAGGAAACTGGTACTCCACGTATGGGTGGGTCAATCATATGGATAGCAGTACTTTTAACGACAGCTTTTTTTGCACTCCTAGGAATGTTTGAAGGATTCTGGTATGACAAGCTGGATTACTTTAGTCGTTCACAGACATGGTTACCTTTATTTACATTACTTATGGGGGCAATCGTTGGTTTAATCGATGATTGGTTTGAGATAACAGGTACTGATAGTTATCTGGCTGGTGGTTTATCTCTCAAAAAAAGACTAGGTGTTGTTGCACTTATGGGGGCTGTGGGTGCATGGTGGTTCTACGTAAAATTAGGAATAAGCAGTGTAGCTGTTCCATTCATTGGCACTATCTCTCTTGGGTTGCTTTTTATTCCATTCTTTATTGTTGTCATGATGGCTGTTTACTCAACAGGTATAATCGATGGTATTGACGGACTTTCAGGTGGTGTGTTTGCAACGACCTTTAGTGCATACGGTGTGATAGCATTTGCGCTGGGTATGATCAATCTCGCAGCTTTCTGTTTCGTGATTGTTGGTGGAATAATGGCTTTTCTCTGGTTTAATATTCCTCCTGCTCGGTTTTATATGACAGAGACGGGCACTATGGCTTTAACAACAACTCTTGCCGTAGTGGTATTTCTCACGAATCAAGTATTTACGCTACTAATCATTGGTCTGCCGCTGGTGGCAACCACTGCATCAAGTATAGTTCAGTTAATGTCAGTTAAGATTAGAGGAAAAAAGATTTTAAAAATAGCTCCACTTCATCATCATTTTGAAGCCATTGGGTGGCCTGGTGCCAAAGTTACTATGCGATACTGGGTAGTTAGTGTAGTTTGCGCGATTACTGGAACCATAATCGCTCTTCTTAGTATAATTGGCTAGTCATGGCTACTAAAAATAAAAAACAATTGGATAGTTTATTTCTGTGGATTACTATTGTTCTCGTTGTAGTTGGATACTTTATCTTCATCTCATCATCTTTGGGATTATTTGCACAACAGGGTGGAGGCTTCGCCTCAACGGCATTTCGACAGCTTCTCTTTGGAATTATTGGTGGATTCACATTTATGTGGCTGGTTTCTTATATACCGTATAAATTTTGGCAAAAATATGCAGTACCAGTCTTTATATCTTCAGTAGTCGTAACTTGTTTGGTATTTATTCCCGGTCTCGGATTTACATATAATGGAGCCACTCGCTGGTTAGATATTTTTGGTTCTTCATTCCAACCAGTTGAGTTACTCAAAATAGGGTTTGTTATATGTCTCGCTGCCTGGTATGCACATGCTGCTGATAGGATAAAGACATTTAGGTATGGTGTATTACCAGCCTTGATTTTACTTGCTCTTGTTGGTGCCATTCTCCTTGCTCAGCCGGATACTGGAAGCTTCCTAGTAATTCTTGCAACAGGAGCAGCTATGTTATTTATTGCTGGAGTAAGAGGACTTCATATTACAGGTCTTGGATTACTAGGAGCTGTAGCCTTGTCTACACTTGTTTACATACGACCATATTTGCAGGATCGCTTACTTACGTTTATTAATCCAGCCGCAGATCCACTTGGTGCAAGTTATCAGATAAACCAGTCACTTATCGCTGTTGGATCAGGTGAATGGTTTGGTCGTGGTCTTGGACAAAGTATACAAAAGTTTAATTACGTACCTGAACCGTTAGGCGATTCTGTTTTTTCAATTTTTGCTGAGGAATGGGGCTTTGTTGGCTCAGTTATTTTGATAATGCTTTTTGTAGCGCTTGCTCTTCGAGGGTATAAAATAGCGGCAAACTGTAAAGATACTTTTGGTAAGCTTCTAGTAATCGGTTTAATGACATCTATCATTACTCAGTCATTTCTCAATATTGGAGCTCTTATAGGGGTCATGCCTCTAACGGGGTTACCATTAATTTTTGTTAGCCAGGGTGGTTCAGCATTGTTAATGGCGCTTATTTCTGTTGGAATCATACTCAGTGTTTCGCGGTACTCAACAAATTAATAAGCAAAAGATGCTACTATTAACACATCGAATTAAATTGATATCATTATGAGAATAATACTTACAGGCGGTGGTACCGGCGGTCATTTCTACCCATTAATAGCAGTAGCTGATGCACTGTATGAGAAATCCGGTATTGAAAAATTACTGAAAGATCCTGACATTTATTACCTTGCACCTAATCCGTATGATGCAGATGCTCTGTCTGCATACGATATTAAGTACAAATCTATCTCTGCAGGAAAATCTCGACCCGGTCTATCATTTGTTAATGTGTTTGATTGGTTCAGAACAGGATGGGGTATCATTAAAGCGATTTGGACAGTATATGTTATTTACCCAGATGTGATATTTTCGAAAGGTGGGTACGTAAGTTTTCCTGTTCTCGTAGCCGGTAGATTACTAAGAATACCTATTATAATTCATGAGTCAGATAGTGTTCCTGGTCGAGTAAATAAATGGGCTGGAAAATTTGCACAAAGGATTGCAGTTTCATTTCCTCAGGCGGCTAGTTTCTTTGAAAAGGATAAGGTAGCATTTACAGGCAATCCCATCCGATCTGAGATTGCATACCCAGCTAATTCTGGTGCACGGGAATTTCTAAATATGGATGAAGATATACCTGTCATATTCATTCTTGGAGGTTCTCAAGGAGCTCAGATTATAAATAGTGTAATTCTTGAGACTTTACCTAAACTGCTCGAATCATATTACGTAATACATCAGGTAGGCGATAAAAATGTAACTAGTGTGCGAGAAACTACTGACTTCTTTTTCTCCGAACTATCACGATCTAAACAGTCGCTACGTCGACGTTATAAAACGTTTGGTTTTTTAGATGAAAATGCTATGCGTATGGCAGCCGGAGCAGCTGATATTGTGATATCAAGAGCTGGTTCGACAATATTTGAATTAGCAGCTTGGGCAGTACCAAGTATATTGATACCATTAGATACCGCCCATGCCGATCATCAACGAAAAAATGCATATGCATACGCGTCAACTGGGGCAGCTGTTGTCATAGATGAATCTAATTTAGGAGATGATATCCTTTTGTCTGAAATTAATAATGTTATGAACAGCAATGATACGTATTTAAAAATGACCAAAGCGGCTGCGGATTTTGCACGTCTCGATGCAGCTAACGCTATTGCCGGAGAAATTATCAGTATTGCTCGTAAGCATAAATAATTAATCTATATGACTGAATCTAAAGAAAATGAAATCGTAACACGCTTTCCACCAAGTCCAACCGGGAATTTTCATATCGGTGCAGCCAGAACAGCACTATTTAACTGGTTATATGCTAAACATCATAACGGACGAGTCGTTTTGCGATTTGAGGATACAGATAAAGAGCGAAGTGATAAAAAATATGCAGAGAATATAAAAAGCGGTCTTGAGTGGCTCGGTATTGATTACGATGGACCATACTGGCAGAGTGAGCGAACAGATGTATATAAAGGGTATATAGAGCAGATGCTTGAATCAGGAGCTGCTTATTTGTCTGATGAGACAGATACAGAAGGTGGAAGAGATGAGGTTATTCGATTCAGGAATCCAAATATAACAATGACGTTTACTGATATGATCCGTGGTGAGATATCAGTGGACACAACGGATCTCGGTGATTTTATAATTGCTAAAAGTGTAGGCGAACCGTTATATCATCTTGCTGTGGTTGTTGATGATCATGAGATGGGTATTTCGCATGTTCTACGTGGAAATGAACATATATCAAACACACCTCGTCAACTGCTACTACTCGAAGCCATGAATGTATCAGCTCCAAAGTATGCCCACATATCGCTTATTCTCGGTGATGATGGTAAAAAGCTATCAAAACGACACGGAGCAACTAGTCTTGATGTGTACAAGGAGATGGGAGTTTTACCTGAAGGAATGATTAATTATCTTGCGTTACTTGGATGGCACCCTAGTGACGATCAGGAGATATTTAATCCAACTGAACTAATTAATGCATTTAGTATTGATAAAGTCCAGAAAAGCCCAGCAACATTTAGTGAAGAAAAATTACGCTGGGTAAATCGACAGTACATTATCGACATGGACGAGGAGGCGTTTTATGATCATGTACGTAAGGTGATACCGGCCGACATTACTAAGTTGCCACAGTATGACCTTGAGCGCTTACGGTCATCCTTACCAATACTTCGGGAGCGTGTGGAGTTCTTTTCCGATATTACCAGGATGGCAGAGACTGGAGAACTTGAGTTTCTGTTTGAGGCTCCAGACTATGGTGCTGCAGATATCACCTGGAAAGATGATACGCCTGAAAATACAGCAATGTACCTGGAAAAAGCAAGAGACTTACTTGCTGATATACCAGATACAGAATTTACAGTTACATCAGTCAAGGACGCTGTGTGGGATTATGCCAGTAAAATTGGTCGTGGAAACGTACTCTGGCCCACACGTTTTGCATTAAGTGGTTTAAAGCAATCACCTGGACCATTTATGATAGCTGCCGCAATAGGGAAGAAGGAAACGACTGATCGGATAAGCAGAGCTGTCTCTAAACTAAAAAATGATAACTAAGGTTTTACAATTTAGGTTACTTACATTTACAGTCTCGCTTCTCATGCTAAGTGGGGCAATTGCAGTGTCTGCTCAGTCAAGTGATGAACTTGAGGAGGAAATTCAGGATCGAAGTGAGCGTATTGAAGAACTTGAGGAGGAAATTAATAAGTATGAGATAGAGTTACAAGGTACTCAAGAAGAGCAATCAACCTTACAGTCTGCAGTATCAACTCTTAATAATACTGTTAACAGAATTTCAGGTCAGATTAGTCAAACTCAAAGCTCAATTAGCGGAACACGACAGGAGATATCAGAGCTTGAATCATCTATTAATGAGATAGAGCAGCAAATACAGAAAAGTAATGCGGTAATTGGAGAAATGGTCAAGCTGATGCAGCGAAACGGTAATCAAACATTTATTGAAACATTTCTGAGTGCTGAGACTTTTGATCAGGCTTGGCAAAAAATAGACCAACTTCAACAGATACAATCACAGCTTCAGACACAACTTCATGAATTAAGAGCTAGTAGGAGGACGCTGCGTGAACGTCAGGAGTCTGCACAAGCGCAGCGAGAAGAGCTTGGTGAGCTACGTGATCAGTATGCAGATCAGCAGGCTATCATAGAGGATCAAAAACAGGAGAAAGCTGCGTTGCTCTCAGTGACTAACCAAGAGGCCAGTCAGTACGAGCGGATTATTGCTGAACGTAAGCGTCTTAAGGAGCAGTTTGAAGAAGAGCTGCGTTCATTTGAGGAGCGGCTGAATGCACAAGCAAGTGATGTAAGTATATCCTCTGATACCGTTCGCTTTTCTTGGCCTGTATCACCAGTGATAATTACTCAATTGTTTGGTGGTACTGAGTTTGCAAAACGTAATCCTAGTGTGTACGGTCGTCCATTTCATAATGGTACTGACTTCGGAGTCCCAATAGGGACTCCGGTTACAGTAGTAGCCGGCGGCACAGTTCGTGGATCAGGAAATACTGATTCAATAAGCGGCTGCTACTCGTACGGAAAGTGGATACTGGTTGATCATCCGACCGGTGTTTCAACATTGTATGCCCACCTCTCTCAAATATCAAAAAAAGCTGGCGATACCGTGGCCAGAGGAGAACGCATAGGATACGTTGGGAGTACGGGCTATTCTACTGGACCCCACTTGCACCTTACGACGTATGTGCGACAGGATGTAGACATTGTTCGACTTGGTGATGTGAAGTCTCGTACAAATTGTGCCTCAGCTATGATCCCAGTATCACCACTTGACAGTTACCTTAACTCAATGGATTATCTACCATCCATGTAATAATGGAATGAGATTATGAAGACATCTTCTGGATTCATTCGCATAATTATTTTTCTTGTCATAGCAATCATGTTGCTATTGATTAGTGGGATTGATGTGAGAAGTATAATAGACAGTATTGATGTTACAAATTTTATAACGAATAGCCAGGATTTTGCGCAAGATTTTTACGTACAATATCTAAAACAACCATTATCTAAATTTGTCATTCGGCCAGCTATCGTGAGCTATGGGTATATCAAACTATATGTTGTGGATGCAATAATTGATCTGATCCAGCAATCAACTGCATAATCGTTTTTTACTCAGATTATTGGCACTAATGTTAGCAATATTGTAATTTGATGCTAATGTTAGGTTTATATTGTTAAAAGGCTCTAATTTGCCCGTAGAGCGACGTTTGATCTAATAAGGTGTCATTGTACCAATATATAGTGTAAATAGGGCCAAGGAAAGCCTGTATACGCGAGACGGCTGGGAATTAGAACATCAGAAGGAGGTAAAGCATGAGCTGATGGATTGGAGAAATAAATTATGTACGCAGATAGAGAGATGTTGGGAATGTTTCTACATGTAGAAACAGTAAACATATAACAGGGAGTGATATTTAAATATCATATAGATCTTGAAAAAGTTTGAGATCCTGATTACTGCGTATACCTTAGAGGAAGAGTGGTTTGAGTATAGTAAATATGATACAATCCGCTATGTGAATAAGGTTCGCATAATTTAAGTTAACCGACTATGTAGGGGAGATTGTGAGTACCTTCATATCAGCTACAATGCATACAGCCATAACGTACTTCTAATACATGAAAGATAGCTCTACACCTATAATTAAACACCTCAATGACTTCCTGGACTGGATTGATGTTGAGAAAGGTCTTGCCTCAACCACACAGGAAAATTATGCTCGCTTTCTTGAACGCTTTTTTGATTGGCTGAGAAACAATGATCTCACAGATCTGAAACCGCATGAGCTTTCCGAAGATCATGTATGGAAGTATCGTATATACCTAGCGCGACATACAACTGAA
>Ga0136601_1000388_pt1 | contig 19696 bp, 23 predicted proteins | sample AntRauMFilla2699_FD_181020 | JGI IMG/M metagenome (GOLD analysis project Ga0136601, IMG submission 181020) | Saline lake microbial communities from Rauer Islands, Antarctica - Metagenome Filla 2 #699 | ecosystem: Environmental > Aquatic > Non-marine Saline and Alkaline > Saline | place...
TTGTTGCTGGCGCAGCCGTGCTATGGGCTGTTGTTGCAGGTGTGCGGCGTAAGAAACAGGCCTAGCGTTGGTTCTGCAATCGAGACCGCTATGCTGAGCAAGAGAAGTATTGGGGTGATGGCGCGTGGTCAGAAGTTGTAAGGTATTTGGCGAACGCAAACAATCCTAGCCAACCTTAATTTGCTATAATAAGCCCATGAAAACAATCTTAGTCGACGCAATAGATGGACTCATCCTCAAAGACGGCACAATCTTTAAAGCAATGCACCAACTTCTTGAAACATACCCACACCGCAAGATCGTGCTTACCGGCGCAAATGACGAACAATTCAAACAGTTCAACCTGCACTTATGCCCCTACGAATTATTTACACTCAAACACAATCCCGAGAAAACCGACTCACAGTATTTTAAAATTCTTCTCGATACATACAACCTAAAGCCAGAAGACACTGTCTTCTTCGAGCACAACGCCGATGCCGTCGAGAGCGCTCAGTCAGTGGGCATCCCGACAATGTTTTATGATGCGGAGAAGCGGGATTTGGGGGAGCTGAAGCGATTCTTGGATGAGAGCCTTTAGACCGTCATTCGGCACACGGTATCCACTATGCGTGCTCTTAAGTATTTTGGTATGATTAGTAAATGAGACACTCCTACATAATCATCCTCCGCGGTTACCCCGCCAGTGGCAAATCAACCATAGGAAAAGCGCTAGAGAAAAGTGGTGCGGGCGTGTTTATCGATCACAACAGCATATTATCCTATATAGCCAGCTTTACTGGTGATGATGAAGGCATATATAGTGAAATCCATCAGTTAGAGCAAGCAATGGCGAGCAAGATCCTGGCAGATGGAAAGAATGTTATTGTCGCAAGGGGGTTTAGTACGGAAAAACAGGTTACCCCCTACCTTAATATCGCTAAGCAAAAAAATTCAATCGCACATATTGTAGCGCTTGAAGTAGAAAGAGAATTGCTTGAAAAGAGGGTGGTGAGCCCTGAAAGAAAGCAAGGGTTCAACCCGTCTATTAATGTCGAGGCGATGAGCGATTGGATTGAGAAAAACCCAAGACAGTCCATCGAAGGAGAGCATATAGTTATTAACGCTAACAAATCTGTAGAAGAGGTCACCTCGGAGGTGTTATCGTTAATTAGTTCGTGACCTGAAAGTTGAGCCATAGAAAACGCGCAATCATCGAATAATCAACACCTATGTAAGTAGACAACTTCGCCACACAGGTTGGCTCGAGTCGTGATTGCCTATCTCTCATTTACATCGGAGTGCCCTTGGTCTATAGTTAAACTAATTTATAGAGAAGGAGTGAGAATGCAAAATCGCAAGAAACTTATTGCTGGAATCATCCTCGGAATTTTATTGTTAGGCACTGTGGGTGGATTAATCTATGTAAAGGCACAAACAAAAAAGGATGAGCCGGAACAAGTGACGTTGCGTTACGCCGCTCCACTTACGATAGCTGCTGCACCAATTTACGTAGCCGATGCCAAGAATTTTTGGACAGAAGAGGGCGCCGAAGTTGATGTAACATATTTTGATTCTGGCCGTAAAGCACTTGATGCACTTTTGGCAAATAGTGCCGAAGTAATGTCGGTATCGGAAACTCCACCGTTGCGTGCATATCTTGCCGGTTCAAAAATTAGCATTATTGCAACAGCAACAGAGCATAAAGAAGCAAAAATGACAGTACGATCTGATAGGATTTATAAGCCGGAAGATGTAAGAGGAAAGAAGATTGGATCTGTTGCCGGCACAAACTCAGACTACTATATGTACCGTTGGCTCGAAGCTAACGATATCTCAACAAGTGAAGTAGACATTGTGGCACTTGATGCTGCCGCACTTTCACAAGCATTTGTTCAGGGTGATATTGACGTAATGTTCGCGTGGGAACCGCACAATTTCAATGCCGCATCTAAGATTGCTGATAAGGCAGTGAGTTGGCCTACTGAGGAATACACCGGTAGGCATACAATCGTAATGAACGAGGAGTTCCTTGAGAATAATGGCGTTGCTGCAGAGCGTATTATAAAAGGCCTCATTAAAGCAGAAGAATATATAAAGAATAATCCTGAAGATGCCAAGGCAATTGTCCGTGATAAAACAGGCATGTCAGAAACAGCCTTAAATAATCTTTGGGACGAGTACACCTATAAGGTAGGGCTCGACGACGAACTATTGATCATTATTGGTAATGAGACGAATTGGATGAAGATGTCTGAAGACAACAGATCGACTCTCGATCCAAAACAACTAGTAAACTCTTCATTCCTATTCAATATTGATTCAGATCGTGTTGGAGGAAAATTTAAATCTTGAGGTTAAAATCGACAATACTTGCAGTAAGCTCGTTTGTTGTGCTTGCAGCACTATGGGAGGCTGCTGCTCGGTTAAGCCTGTATAATACTGCACTACTTCCGCCCCCAACCGGGTCGGTTATTGCACTCGCGAAACTATGGAATGATGGTACGCTTGCCTCAGATTTAATTGACAGCATGTATCGATACATACCGGGTTTTATAATAGGCAGCGTCGTCGGGGTTTTTATGGGGGTGCTTACGGGCACGTTGAAAAATGTAGGGTATGCCGTTAACCCGGTGTTTCATTACTTACGCTCAATACCTCCAGTTGCTTTAATACCTTTTATTTTAGTTCTATTCGGTATAGATGATATAGGGAAGGTTAGCTTGGTAGCCTGGGCGTGCATGTTTCCCGTTTGGCTTAACACACAAGCTGGAATTGCCCAGGTGCCCAAGGAATATATTCAGGCCGCGAAAGTATTTGGAGTTAATGGGTGGCGTCGTGTATTTGATATTTTGTTACCTAGCTCTTTGCCGCAAATCGTAAGCGGCCTAAGGATTGCTGTGGCGACGGGTTTTTTTGCACTTGCCGCTGCGGAAATATTTGCTGGATCTTCAGGTATAGGGTTTAGAATTGTCTACAGCCATCAACTATTCCAAACCGATGCTATGGTTGGCGTGATATTATTCCTGGGTCTACTGGCATTTCTTGCTGATTTTTTCCTCTTTAATATCAGAAAAGCACTCGTTCGGTGGGAGGATGTCTAATATGATTGAATTTCAGAATGTCACAATTGCCTACGGCGATAAAGCATCGAGGGTAGAGATTGCGAAGCACTTCTCGCTCAACATCATTAAGAACGATTTTACGTGTATATTGGGCCCTTCGGGAAGTGGCAAGACATCGTTATTGAACGTGATAGCTGGATTTCAGCAACAGCTTGAAGGTACCGTTTTAGTTGGTGGAGCCCTTGCTAGCGACTCGGCAATACGACTAACCTATGTATTTCAGGGCCATAATATTTTTCCGTGGAAAACGGTTAGGCAGAATATTTTAATAGGCTTAGCATCCCATACTTTAAGTACGTCAGGAAAAAACTTACTTGTTGAGAAAAGTGCAAAGGATGTGGGGCTCATCGAGCAATTAGACCATTATCCAGCTACTCTTAGTGGTGGCATGAAACAGCGAGTTGGAATTGCTCGTGCACTCGTGGGCAATCCGGAGGTTATTCTAATGGATGAGCCGCTCGCCTCACTAGATGCACTAACGGCATTAAAAACAAGGGAGCTCTTGAAAAGGGTGTGCCGGGGTCGTTCTGTGACTATTGTGTATGTTACGCATAACATAGATGAAGCACTCGAGCTGGGAGATAGGATTCTTGTTATCTCGCATAGCCCAATTAAAACCATAATCGACAAAAGGCTTTCAGAAACTATAAAAAATAATGATGTAGCAATGGCTAAGTTGAAACGTAGTATATACGGTGCACTAAAATCAAGTATGAATGAGTAGGTATATGGATAAAAGATTACACGTGTCAGCAATAAAAGAAGAGTTACGCGACGTTGTTGTGGCGGGCAGAATAATGTCTATTCGAAAAATGAAGAATTATTGTTTTTGCGATATTAAGGACGCAACTGGTGTTGTGCAGCTTATTATTTCTACATCAGGGGGTGTTATCCAGCCCGGTGTCGGTGATATTGTTTTAGTCAATGGTAGTACGACAAGAACAAGGGCTGGCCAGCTTTCAATAGAGTGTACGGGTATCGAGGTGCTTTCTAATAGTAATAGTGATGTGCTCAATGCAATAAAAAGCGCTAATAGCCCTGGGCTTGCAGTTCGTGAGCAGAGATCCCTTAATCTAATGGTTAATAGTGATCTTCAAAAAATGGTCAAAGCTCGATCAATACTTATTAGCACTATCAGGGATCATTTTAGAGATAACGAATTCCTTGATATTGACACCCCAGTTATGTCCTATTCTCGATTTGCTGGCACGGCGGATGTATTCGAAACTAAGAGTCGTACGCTTGATCGGAATTTATATTTGCGGGGTACACTTGAAGATTATCTCAAGCAACTTGTGGTTGCTGGTTTTGAGAAAGTATTTCAGGTTGGCGACTGTTTCCGAAATGAGTCACCAGCTTTAATAGAATTCACGATGCTAGAGGCGACATGGGCTTACGCAAAAAGTGAGCAAATGCTATCTCTCATCCAAGCTCTTATTGTGAGGATATGTGAGAGTCTACCTGATGAGCTTGTTGACATATCTGCAAGGGATGAATTACGTAAAAAAATCGATATAGTGACATTCTGGGGAGTCCTTGAAGAATACTTTGGTGACGATATTCGTACCCTTGAATATGAGAAGGTAAATGAACTTGCGAAAAAAGAAGGCTATGAATACCCAAAAACCGGCAAGCCTGAATATGAGCTTGCTAAGTTCGGGTACGACGTGATTAAGAGGAATCTTGCTCACGCATTTAAGGTACCTACTTTTGTTGGACGATTCCCCGCTTGCATATCGCCATTAGCTAGGGAGATGAAAGACGGTAGTGGCGAGGCTGATAGAGGGTACAGCTTCTTTAGGGGTCAGCGTCTTTTTGAAGTAGTAGAAGAGGCGAGCAACTACGAAGAACAACTTAGTAAATTTGAAGCACAAGACAGTAGGGGTAAGGATAGAGAATACTCATTTAAGCACGATGATCTTCTAAAATCACTCAGCTACGGGTGTCCGCCAATGGCGGGACTTGGCTTCAATATAAACAGGGTGCTCGCAGTTCTTTTGAACGTTAACCGTACTAGCGATGTTGTTGCTTTTCCGCTAACTTCTGCGGCGTTGCCGCTTTAGAGAAATAGGTTTATTTCTGAGCTGCCACTCTGTCTCTGTTATAATAGCCACCATGGCTACATTAAAAGAATTCCGAGACGAACGAATTAGGAAACTAGAAAAGCTTCAAGAGCTAGGGTATAACGCATACCCTGCGAAGGTTAGCCGCACCGCAATGGCAAACGAAATCGTGACCGATTTTGACGCACGAGACGGTAAAATTGAAACTGTTTTTGGTCGTATTAAATCGATTCGTAAATTTGGTAAGATTGCCTTTATCGTTATTCGTGACTTCTCTGGGACAATTCAATTATTCTTGCAAGAACAAATGCTCGCCGTTTCTCAGCCAAACGAAAACCTGATTGGTATTAGTGACCTGAACCTTTTGGATACAGGTGACTTTATCGAAGCAACCGGCCTTGTCATTAAAACCAAGACGGGTGAAGTATCACTAGGGCTCACGGGGCTTAAGCTGGCAACGAAATCAATCCGTCCGATGCCACTCGAGCATGAAAGCTTCACCGATAAAGAAGAGCGTCTCCGTCGTCGTTATGTCGACATGAACGTCAACATCGATGTGCGCGACCGCATGGTGCGCCGTTCAATATTCTGGCAGGCAACCCGCGACTTTTTCAATTCAAAGGGCTTTATTGAAATATATAATAACGTACTAGAAACCACCGCGGGTGGTGCCGATGCTAACCCATTTGTGACACACATGGATGCACTCGACCAAGACTTCTACCTCCGTATTAGCCAAGAACTACCCTTGAAGCGACTTCTGGTTGGTGGTTTCGAAAAGGTATTTGAAATTGGTCCACGTTTCCGTAACGAAAACTATAGCGACGAACACCTACCAGAACATACTGGTATGGAGTGGTATTGGGCGACTGCCGATTGGGAGATGGGCATGGAGCTTACTGAAGAGATGATCCGTTACATCGCCGACCGCACATGGGGAACCCGTAAGTTTAAACTAGCAGGCGGCAAGGAAGTTGATTTTGGTGCCGATGGCGTACACTTCCCTCGAATTAGTTTTGTTGGTGTGTTGAAAGAAAAATACGACATCGACGTTTTTGAATCCTCTATGGAAGACATTCAAGCTAAACTCAAAGAAGAAAAGCTCGAAGTCGAACGCACCGATAACCGTATTCGTAGCCTCGACAAGCTATGGAAGAAAATCCGAAAAACAATTGCTGGCCCCGTGTACTTAATCGATATTCCGGTATTTATGCAGCCACTTGCTAAGGTTAACCAAAATGACCCTCGGCTTACTGAACAATTTAACCTTGTGTTTGGTGGGAGTGAAATGTGTAAAGCATTTAGCGAATTGAACGACCCAATTGACCAGTTGAATCGTTTTGTCGAACAACAGCAAATGCGTGATGCTGGTGACGATGAAGCACAAATGCTCGACATCGACTTTGTTGAAGCGCTTGAGTATGGCATGCCACCTGCTTGCGGCCTTGGCTACAGTGAGCGTATTTTCTGGAGCTTGGAGGGTGTGAGTGCTCGTGAGGGTATACCATTTCCTCAACTAAAGAGTGAGATTGACGAAACGACCAAATCTATCTACAAAGATATTAAATTTTCGTAAAATTTAAACAACCGTTTGCATGATTAGAGTTATAACTTCCTCTATCGTGGTGAGCCAAGCCAAGATATGTGACAACAAATCCAGTCAGCATTTACGCTACTGGACTTTGTTATAATAGAACTAGGAAATATGTAAAAAACGAGGAGGTTTATTATGTCAGACAAAGTAGCCTGGTTCGAATTACCAGCAGACGACACAAGCCGTGCAGGAAAGTTTTACAGCGAAGTATTTGGCTGGGAATCACCAGACATGGGGATGGGCGACGGCACCCTATTGGCACAGACGGGACCAACAGGAGAGGATATACAGCCACTAGAGAAGGGCTCGATTAACGGTAGCATTGCACCTCGCTCGGAAACGTTCGACAAACCCCACATTGTGATTACTGTAGATGATTTAGACGTTAAAATTAAAATGGTAGAAGAAGCGGGCGGTCATGTTGTTCAGCCTCGACAAGAAGTAGAAGGAATGATGGCATTTGCGATAGTCAGTGATACCGAAGGTAATAATGTCGGAGTTATACAGAATTTTTAAGTCATTAAACACAGAGCTGATAATCTGTGGCCTGTATGCGGCCAAGAGCTAACTGGTAAGAGTAACTATGATGAATCACTGGACCCTCTACATACTCAAACTCCAAGATAATAAATATTACGTTGGTATCACCACAAAGACCCCGCAGATTCGGATGCAGGAACATGTTAACGGTGTTCGCGTCGCTTATTGGACAGCAAAACACAAACCCGTTGAGATTATACTCGAAGAAGACTTAGGTCGTGTCTCTAAAGCTCACGCTGAAAAGTACGAGAACAAAGTTACCCGCGACCTAATGAAACAACACGGCATTAATAATGTTCGGGGAGGCGACCTTACTTCAGTTTAACCATACGTTGTTCGTTTCGGCTACATCTTGGACAAAGAGTGCTGGCAGACAATCACCATCGTTATGGCACTCACTTTGATCATTGTATTGTTGCTGATTGATAAGCTATTCATCTCGTAACGTACGTTCAACGGCTCCTCGTCTAAGCAGACTGAGTTAGGGCCAGCGACCTCGCGAGCTTGCCTTACACTTGGTTGCTGCATACACCCAAATACGAGCATAATATATTGACAAATAATAAACCTTATGCTATAATTTACATATGATTAACAAAAATGACATCGAAAAACTAAATCCTTTTTCTAAAAAAATTGAAATAGCATCTGGCCATATGATGGCCATTGACGATATTAACTCTATTCAAAATTACGTTGATGAGCGAGACGAAAAGGGTGTTGGTATAGATTTCAAAAAGTTCATGAACAAGGTGTATAGCCAACGATTATCAAACCAGGAAAAGTCTGGAATACATTTTGATCCAATCGATGATGCCCCTTGGATGGCTCAGCCAGAAGACCTAGTAGGTTTTATGCGTCCGGACCAAATCATACTACACTTTGATGGATTACTAGACACAGAGTCTTCTCGTGTCGCTGATCGTATCGTAGCGAAAATGGCTCCCAGTGCTATTAATAGTAATGTGCATGAAGATGATAGAGACCTTGAGATGGCGGAAACCGCTCAAACGTTTTTGAATGACCATCTTGTTGAGCTGTTGACGGCAGGTGCGAATCCAGATAAGCTATCGAAAAACCTAACAACAGATCAAACTCGTGCGAATAAAAAATTATTGATAGAACATGGGGCAAGTCGTCTTAAGATCAGCGCGAATCTTGCATTCGCTGCTCTTCTTCAGAAATAAAGATCCAATACATTCCAACCCAACAATAGAGACTTGGCTTTGGGTTTTTTTGTAGACAAAAATACCAAATTCACATCCACGGGTTAGCTCGATGTTTTTTCATTGAGTGCCTTCATAGCGTAAGCAACACCGATGAAAGCAGCAACAAGTCGCGCAGCGTGCATAACTAACCAAACTGGAAGAAGAATCGCAAGGTCAGCCGATGACGTACCATCACTCCAAATGGTGAAGTTGAGCGGTAATGCAATAAAAGATGTGATCGCAATAGAAATAACAATTGCTATGAGTGAATTACACCATAGGCGTTTTTGCTGTACATTTTTCTCAGTTTTGAAAGAGTGAAATACACCAACTAATCCCGGTAGAAGTGTTAGGGCAATAGCGGGCAAAAGGAAAGGGAATATGTCTTGAAACATTTGGGCATAGGTTGTTGCTTCAAGAGTAAGCCAATAGCCGCCAAGTCCAAAACCAATACATATCATAACTCCGACGTACATTGCTGTACCAATTAATCCGATAAAAGGAGCATTTAATAGTTTCTTGATATTCATTTTGCAGCTGCCTTTCTTGTATGTTTAAACGTACTTATAATTGTATATTATAACTTGCATTTTGCAACTAATAGCATAGACTACTTGGCCCAAGAGATGTAATAATAGTACTATGACAAAGAAATTCCGTTCACAATGCCCTATAGCTTCCGCATTAGATATTCTAGGAGATAAGTGGACACTTGTTATTATCAGAGACATGCTTTTTGTTGGCAAAAAAACTTTCAAAGAGCTTTCGGACTCTGACGAGAAAATCGCGTCGAATATTCTCAGTAACAGACTAAAGCTTCTCGAAAGTCATAAAATCATCACAAAAAGTAAGATTGATGGTAACAATAAAACTATTGTCTACACCCTCACGGAGAAAGGCGTAACGCTTGCACCCGTATTAGTTGAACTAGTGGCCTGGAGTAGTAAAAGTGTGCGTGAATTTAATCCTAAAATGGTGAGTGAAGACAGCTCACTGATACAATCGGTTGAACATGATAAGAATCGAATGGTTGAAAAAGCCCAAGCAGAGTATCGAAAATTAAATATGTAGGCTACGGCAAGAAGAGGCTAAAGTTTAGGTCAGGATGTTTTTGTTTTGCTATGATAAGAGTATGAAACTATTACTGACATCAAACGGATTATCTAATGATGCAATTGCCCAAGGTCTAGAGGATTTAACAGGCAAAGAGCCAAAAGATGTTAAGGTCGCTTTTATACCCACAGCCGCTCATCCAGGGAGAAGCGACAAAGACTGGCTTATAAATGATCTATACAATATACATAAGCGCGGCTATTACGTAGACGTGATTGATCTTACTGCGTTCTCTCCAGAGAAACTGAAAGAGGCACTTGAGGGCGTAGACGTGATATTTGTTGGCGGCGGGAATACGTTCTATCTGAGTTATTGGATGGAGAAAAGTGGTTTTATGGCTATGTTGCCTGAACTATTAAATACTAAGGTATACGCGGGTATTAGTGCCGGTAGCATGATAGCGGGGCAAAGTTTGGTGTTATCGTCTCAGGCGTTAAAAAACCCGACAGCCTTTTTTGACGAAGACTACGAAGAAATTGGTCCCGTTGGTGAATCATCAGCTGTGACACTAAAGCTGACTGATATTATTTTTAGACCGCATCTTAACTCACGATACTTTACCCTTGCTCGAATTGATTTGTTACAAGAAAAGATAGAGAGCGTGGGCATAAAAGTACCTGTTTATGCGCTGGATGATGATTCTGCTCTAAAAATAGTCGATAATAGTATAGAAGTAATTTCTGAAGGTGAGTGGAAATTGCTAAAAGCTGAATAATTGCGAAGCGCGTTCACTCGCAAGATCCAAACAAAACAAATACCTATTTAGTTGGTCGAGGCATGAGTCTGGTGGTGTGCTATAGGATGAATGAACCCTGAATTAATTGGATTATTAGCTGGTGTTATCGCATTTGTGCAGGTGGTGCCATATGTCATCAGTATTTTGCGTGGCAAAACAAAGCCGGAACGTGCAACATATGCGATCTGGTCACTGGTTAATATCGTCGTACTATTGAGTTACATTAACTCTGGTGCGACAACAACGATCTGGGTGGCGTTGGCTTATACAGCATCGCAGCTGCTTGTATTCGGACTGTCGTTTCGGTTTGGTGTCGGTGGGTTGAATCGGTTTGATATTTTGTGTTTAGTCTTAGCAGTTATAGGTATTGGGGTATGGGTTGGCACATCAGATCCAGTCATCGCGCTCTACACCTTTATATTTGTCAAAGCTCTCGGGTTATATCCAACATTGCGAAAAGTGTACCACAGGCCTGATACAGAAAATGCACTTTCGTGGTCGATGTGTGCCACTGCCTCTATCTTAAATATGTTTGCCTTAACGAGTTTCGAGTTGAGTATCGTGAGTTTACCTTTGTATGCGTTACTGGCGGATGTTGCCATCGCACTTCTGGTGCTTTTCCCTAGAATTCGTCCGGCTAAGGTTCGTAACCAGCGTCGTGATCAGTATGGCTATAAGATTTAGGGATTAAAAAGTCTAAGGGTATATATCTACACATTATCTGGTAACCATTCACATAACCACACTTTGCTATAATTAATAATAATGAAATTTTCAGTTCACAACACTGTCCAGCTCTTTCCAGGTAAGTATGGCTGGTATTATATTGAGTTGAACGATGGTATGAGTAAAGATTTGAGGCCTATATTGAAAGCTCGTTTTACACTTAATACTACCGTATGGAATAGTTCAATAATGCCCATTAAAGATGGTCCATTATTTATTGCACTCCCTGCAAAAGTTCGCAAAGCCGAAAAAATAGATGTTGGTCAAAACGTCCAGGTCGATGTCGAGCTGCTGGTATAGTTCTGTTTACGTGACCCTGTTACAATAAAATTATGCAAACAACAATCAATCGTCTGCGTAAAAATGATGTACCAAAGTTTCAGAAACTTATACGGTTATTTGCTGATGTATTTGAGGACACAGACAACTTCTCTGTTAACAAGCCAAATGGTGACTATCTAGAGACGTTTTTTAGCAGATCAAGACCACATCGTCTTGGTTGCGAATAACGGCGATGCAATCATCGGCGGGTTAGTAGCCTACGTTATGAAAAAGTACGAGCAACAACGCACAGAGGTATACGTGTATGACTTAGCGGTAGCTCATGATGCGCAACGTCAGGGTATAGGCCGAGCATTAATGGAAGAATTACGGCAAGAGGCTAAAAGAATCGGTGCATACATTATATTTGTTCAAGCTGATCAGCAAGATGAAGCAGTCCATTTTTATCGCTCTCTTGATCCAATTGAAGAAATACCCGTAGTGAATTTCGATTTGAAGGTTTAAGGTAAATGTGCCGATAGGCTCTCGGTAAATGAAACTGTCACCCTACTTTCCTAAATAGGTAATCATCAGCAGTTTTTTTGTAATCAACTCCTCGTCCGGATTGTTCAACCTCTACTTTTGTGGGGTGCTTTCCTTTTTTAGGCACAAAGTAACTATCCAGGTCGTGGTCACTTATATGCCACACATCCTGCGTGTTGTTGGCAACGGCAATTAATGCAAAGTCTTTATCAAGATATGCCATGCTGGCATCGCCGTGACTGTTATTTGCTAGTAAAAGACCGCCAGGTTTTACGTACTTTTTACCAGCTTGTGAGGCAAAACCACAGTACTGAGAAATAAGTAATTCAAAATCAGTCGCTATATCAAGTGGCTTCGTGTAATCCTCTTCTATATATTTCACGCGTGCATCTTCTTGGTAGGATTTATGTGAAGTGATAAAATCACTCGCTTCTTGGCTTTCGATTAACTTTTTTGTTTTCTTAAACGAATCGACATAGACAACTTCCGAAAAAACCAAACTGGGAGTTATGTGAATATAACTGCCAAGATAGAGCGCTTTTCGTATACCATACCTATCTCTTAGCTGCTCAAATAGACTCAATCGTGTATAGCGGCGATTGGTAAAGCTTTTAGTGTATTTATCGCGAAATGTTGTCATAGGATAATTAGAGCCACTGCTGCTGATACGAAGCAACATCATACTTTCGCATTAATCCGCCTTCATTCATGTAGCGAATTTTCCCAAAAACGGGACGTTCAAACCAAGGGCGATCATGGAGGCCAATCATCGACCACAATATGCCAACATAACCATTAGGGTCGCCACCGTCAATCGAGTATTTATCGTTCAAATAAATGCAGTCAGCTAAGGCTTGATCGGGAGTTTTTGACCATTCGAGCATTTTCTTCGCCCAGTACATACGCATGTATCCGTGCATTTTACCGGTTTTGCGTAGCTGGTTTTGGGCGGCATTCCACGACTGATCGTGTGTTTGGGCGTTTTCCCATTGTTTGCGCGAATAAAGAAATTCTCGTTTATCAAGAGCATGTTCGGCGATTGATGTTTGTGCCCAAGATAACCCAGCGCTCAGCGACAAATAATCGTCAGCGTAGAAACAAAAATTATCGGCAAGTTCCTTTCGTACAATCATCTCTTCAAAAAGCGCATTCATACCGTCTCGGCGAGAGGGTGTTTCGCCGGCTTGAGCAAGTTTACTTTCTTGGAACAGGAGCGGTTGCTCTTTAACGCTTACAAACACTTCAAGTGCAATACGCAAGCTAGAGATGTGACCATAATGAAGATAGGGGCTAAAGCCACTTTGTTGATCGTTGGCGATATCGTTTCGGTTTTTGGCATAGTGCTCAAGCCCAGACTGCAAGAACGTTTTAAGATGGTGGTGGGCCGCTTTTTCTCCAGGCTGAACGCTAACCGTAATGCCGCATGCGGGAATAGTGCTTATAAACGACCGCGCTTCGTTAAATGAAAGAGAGGCTGGCTGTGATGGGGTGGCATGGTGCGACAAAAGCTTTGGTGGCTCAATAAGGTATGTTTCAAGATATTTATGGATTTTCGTGCGCATTGTATGTGCTGCGAATTCTTTTTTATCGGACACAACCCAGGCAGGAATAATATTATGCGTATCAACGACACAAACCGTGCCATCGAAAGACGCAGCGATTTTCTTGGCCATGTTTCGAGGACCGGTAAGGGGGTTGAAATCAAAATAAAGATAACGCGCCTCTAATTCTTTCGCAAGCGCAAGAATATTTGCTTCAGGGTCGCCACTGCGCATAATAAACGGAATAGTTAGCTTCGAAAGTTCGGCCGCTACTTCTTCAAGCCCAGCTAACATAAATTCGTAGTGCTCTCGTGAACGATGACTGAGTTTTTTCAGATTAAAAAATACATAAAGCGGAAGGTCGTGTTCAATTGCGGTATTTTGTGCGGCAAGCAGGGCATGATTATCGTGAACACGTTGGTCGCGAGACATGATGTAGATAACGGCATTACCAGTCTTTTTCGAGTCGGTTAAAGTAAGAATTCGTGAGGGTTGCATTCTCTTAGTATACACTTGCAGAAATCGATCGTTGAAAAGTACCTCTAAAAAACTATGTCGCGCTAGTATCCACCACCGAGTATAGGTTTTTGCTTGTAGCTGTGAATACGCTTCGCAGGAATGTCGAGTGACGAGCGCAGGAGGTTCACGTAGTAGTCGGTAAAGCCTTCAGTGCCGGAGAGAGTAAAGATAGCGTCACTTTCTTTGAATTTTTTAAGGTCACTTTCGGTGATTTTTTTTGGAGAGATAATTTTTACCAATTCAACATTCTTAAGTTTACTCACCATAGCGTCAATTTCTTTACCGAAAATAAAATCAGCATCACGATTTGTATAAAATATTTTCATGGTTGTCCCTCGCTGATGCGTGTATTCATCTCGCAGAATTGAATACAATGGAGTGGCGCCAATACCCCCTACTAAAAACACCTGAGGCTTTGTGTAGTCACTAATTTTAAATACATCGAGGAGCGGCATCGGTCCGACAATTGTCATCTCAGCACCTTTTTTTAATGAGAAGAGCGCTTTTTTATATGAACTAGAATCGGTACCAAAAAAGCGGGTTGTAAAGGAGATTGTGTCGTCATCTGGCGCTGAAGAGGTTGAGAGAATGCGTACATTTCCACGACTGTCTTGATTGTCGTGCGGCAGTTTCAGTAAGAAGTGCTGCCCTGCTTTAAAGCTATTTGTTGGCTTGGTGAACGTGACGGTACGAGCATTTTGGGCTTCTTTTTTTGTACTCAGTAATGTAATTTTTTGTGGAATGTATCGTTTAATTGTTTTCAGCATGTGTTCCCCTTTTTTATTACTATACATTGTACAGTAATATTCGTCTAGCGCAGTGCGACAATGCAGTTAGTCTTTGTAGCGAATCGCTTTAAACGTTTTATTATCAATATCTTCTTTATGTTCTTTGGTTAGTCCAATTTTTTCTAAACCTAGTACGGCGGCAAACCCAAGAGCACCAAGTAGTAAAACAATAATAAAGCTGCTATCGAAAACCGGTGCTTGCAGGGCACCTTCAGTTGTTTGCCACGGCCAAATCGCAGCCAATGAACCGAGCATAATTCCAACGAGCGTTGCAATCACAGCGCTATGATGACGGCGCAAGAGGACGCTCAAGAAATGCGCGAAAGACGCCAAGCCAATAACGATGCCGGCAACAAAGAATAAGAGGGTAATGATATCAAGACTAGCAAGTGCGTTAATAATTGTTTCATATTGACCGAGCAAAACTAACATGAGAGAACCGGAAATTCCTGGTAAGATCATTGCCATAGAGGCAACTGCACCAGCGCCAAGGGTGAAAAATGGAGAGCTTGCGGTTTGTAGGACAGGCAAGCTGACGATAACAAATGTGATGATAAATCCTGTTATAAGTAGGAGGACGCGGCGGGTTGTCCAGCCATGCATACGCTTTCGAATAACGAACGATGACCCAAGGACTAAACCGAAGAAGACGGCCCATACAAAGAGCGCGTAGTTATCGAGAAGAAATGAAACGACATTGACCAAGAGAAAAACGGCGGTGACCATACCAATTGCCAATGGAATTAAAAAACCAAAGGGGATGACGTGAAATGCGGCCTTAAAACGGCCTTTGATGAGGAGTGCTGGTACCGTATTGGTTACCGTTTTTATGGCAAACAAGAGTTCTTCGTAAATGCCGTATAAAAAAGCGATTGTTCCACTTGAGACACCAGGAATAAGATCAGCGAACCCCATTGAGAAGCCGGTAAAGAGAAGACGTCCGGTACGTTTTTGCTTTTTTTCGTTCGCCATATAACCAGTATACGTTTGAACCAGTCCATTTGCTATACTGATAGCATGATCAACAACGCAGCGGTGGGCGATGCAGTAAAAAAAAGCATCGACGTTATTCTTGAAAATCAACAACCATCTGGTGCCTATCCGGCATCTCCAAACTTTGCTCCGTATCAGTATTCATGGTTTCGTGACGGATCCTTTATTGCTGATGGTATGAGCCGGGCGGGCGAGATTGAATCAGCTGAAAATTTTTTCGCATGGGGAAGTGCAATTATTACGGAGCGACGTGACCATATTCTTGCTGGTGGGACGCTTGATGCGCGCTATACCTATGACGGAAACGAATCAACCGAAGCCTGGGCGAACCTACAGCTTGATGGCTACGGTGTGTTTTTATGGGCCATGAAGCAGCACGCAACCCGACATAACGTGAGTATTGAGCAGTTTCAAGAGGCTGCAGGGCTGATTCAATATTATCTTATGACTCACTGGCAAGATGCAAGCTTTGATTGGTGGGAGGAGCGTCAGGGTCGTCACACGGCAAGTTTAGCCTGTATTTATGCGGGGCTTGCGGCCTATGAGCATCCTGAAGCCGGGGCAGTGCAAGCAGCGATTTCATTTGATGAAACCCTCACCGATAGCAGTTTGCTGGTGTGTGGAATATTCAACGCTGTTACAGCCGAGCAGTTTGCACCAATTCTTGCGCGTATTGAAGCGCAGTTAGTCAGCGAAACAGGTGGCGTTTATCGTTATCACGACGATGTTTATTATGGTGGCGGTGAATGGCCGGTATTAACCGCACTGCTTGGCTGGTACTATGCAAAAACTGGCAATCATGACGCCGCACAACAGAAACTTGACTGGTGTATTTCTCACATGCGAGAAAATGGCTGGCTGGCCGAGCAATCATCGGAACGGATGCTGCACCCTGATCAGTATCAACTATGGATTGAGAAATGGGGAGAACCAGCAAATCCCCTGCTCTGGTCGCAGGCGATGTTGCTGTCACTGGCAAGCGAACTCTAGGTTATCCGCGGTCGAATGGCCATGTCCATTCACGAACTTCTGGCATATCTTCACCGTGCTGAACAATGTAACGGTTGTGTTCAACTAACTTCTTTTGCATATCACCATACAACGCACGAGCATCGTCATCGTTAAGGTGGGCGCGTTCAATTGCATCCATCACAAGGTGGAAACGATCGAGCTCATTCTTCACGGTCATGTCAAAGGCGGTGGTAATCGTACCTTCTTCTTTATAGCCACGAACATGGAGGTGTTGGTTTGCGCGGCGGTAAATAAGGCGGTGAATCAGCCATGGGTAGCCGTGGAAGGCGAAGATAATTGGCTTATCGGTTGTGAACAATGCGTTGTAGTCGATATCACTGAGGCCGTGTGGGTGCTCGGTGTCTGGTTGAAGACGCATAAGGTCAACAATATTGATGACGCGAATCTTCAGATTTGGCAATCGTTCGCGAAGAATCGAAACTGCTGCCATCATCTCAAGGGTTGGAATATCACCGGCTGCTGCCATGACGACATCTGGCTCCGCGTTGTTATCGGTTGACGCCCACTCCCATACCCCAAGCCCTTTTGTACAGTGTTCTACTGCTTGCTCCATTGTGAGCCACTGCGGCGCTTCATGCTTACCGGTAATGGTGAGGTTAATGTAACCACGGCTTCGAAGACAGTGATCCATTACACTGAGTGTCGTGTTCGCATCGGGTGGAAGGTAGACGCGCGCGACATCGGCCTTCTTGTTGATAATATGGTCAATAAACCCAGGGTCTTGGTGAGTAAACCCGTTGTGGTCTTGTCGCCAAACGTGCGAGGTCAAAAGGTAGTTGAGTGACGCAATTGGTTCACGCCAGGCTAGTTCTGAACACATTTTTATCCATTTCGCATGCTGGCTCACCATCGAGTCGACAATACGAATAAATGCTTCGTAGCTATGGAAGACGCCGTGACGACCAGTGAGTAGGTAACCCTCAAGCCATCCTTGCGCTTGGTGTTCACTTAACATGGCATCAAGCACGCGACCATCTTGGGCGAGGAAATCGTCGCCATCTTGAATACGAGCATTCCATTGGCGATCAGTTTCTTCAAACACAGCCTCGAGTCGGTTTGACATGGTTTCATCTGGAGCAAAGACACGGAAGTTTCGTGTTCCGGCGTTCATCTTTGCCACATCTCGTAACCATGGTCCAAGCGCGTGAGTATTTCCACTATTGACGATACTTGGGTAGGGGATGTCGACGCCATAATCGCGAAAGTTTGGGAGTTGTAATTCGCGCATCAGTTTACCGCCATTGGCGTGAACGTTCGCGCCCATTCGGTGTCCACCAGTTGGTGCAAGTTCGGCAAGTTCAGGAATCAGTGTCCCGTTTTCGTCAAATAACTCTTCTGGTTTATAGCTGCGGAGCCATTTTTCCAAAATAGGAAGGTTATCGGCGTGTGCCTCATCGATTGCGAGGGGAACCTGGTGTGAACGGAATGAATTTTCGTTCGGGAGGCCATTTACCTCTTTCGGTCCAGTCCAGCCTTTTGGTGAGCGCAGGATAATCATTGGCCAGCGGGGACGAACGGTATTACCGTGTTCACGGGCTTGAGTTTGGATATGTTTAATTTCAGCAATCACCGTATTCAGTGTTTCTGCCATACGTCCGTGCATATATTCTGGGCCTTCGCCTTCAACAAAGTAGGGTTCCCAGCCGTAGCCACGGAAAAGCTGCTCGAGCTCTTCGTGCTCAATGCGCGCAAGCAGTGTCGGGTTACTAATTTTATAGCCGTTCAGGTGAAGAATTGGCAACACAGCGCCGTCAGTCGCAGGGTTTAAGAACTTATTTGAGTGCCATGCAGTTGCCAGTGGTCCAGTTTCTGCTTCACCGTCACCTACAATACAGGCAGTAATAAGGTCGGGGTTATCGAAAACCGCACCAAATGCGTGACTTAGCGAGTAGCCAAGTTCGCCGCCCTCGTGCATAGAGCCGGGTACTTGTGGTGAAACGTGGCTCGAAAGTCCGCCTGGCCACGAAAATTTACGGAAGAGTGTCGCCATACCCTCTTCGTTTTGGGGCATATCTGGGTAAATTTCACTCCAGGTGCCTTCAAGGTAGGTATTTCCCATGAGCGCCGGGCCACCATGGCCTGGGCCAGAAATATACACCATATTGAGATTATTTTCTTTAATAACGCGATTCAGGTGAACATAAATAAAGTTTTGACCCGGGGTTGTTCCCCAGTGACCAAGGAGCATTTTCTTAATATCACCCATTTCAAGAGGGCGACGAAGCAATGGATTATCGCGGAGGTAGATTTGGCCGACCGCAAGATAGTTACTGGCGCGCCAGTAGGCATCCATTTTTTGTAGTAAGTCGGGTGAGATGGTTGATTCGTTCATGCTGTCTCCTTATTAATGACGGTGAGTGTTTGTGTAATAATGCTGCGATCTTCTTGAGCGATAATGACGTGGACGCCGACGGCCGATTGATCGCTTGATATCAGCCGGGCATTCTCATTATTTCGTTCATCCTCTATGACAATACCGAGAAATTCGAGCCCCTCGCAGATACGAGCCCTAATTTCAGAAGATCGTTCGCCAATGCCTCCACTAAAGATAATACTATCGACGCCACCAAGTACTGCTGCGTAGGAGCCAATCATTTTCTTAATTTTGTAACAAAATAGTTCAACGGCAAGTTTTCCTTTTGGGTTTTCTTCTTGCGTATCAAGCAGTACGTGCATATCGGCAGTGGTTTCTGATACCCCAAGGAGCCCCGATTGGTGAGTGACAAGATCGCTGACTTCTTGTGGTGACATGCCGTGTTCGGTTTCGAGGTAGGTCATAATGCCCGGTTCAAGATCGCCGCTTCGGGTACTCATCATAATGCCGGAAACAGGGGTGAACCCCATCGACATATCGATAGGTTGGCCATTGTGACAGGCAGAAATACTGGCGCCACTACCAAGGTGGGCCATAATAACACGACCATTTTTAGCGGTT
>Ga0136601_1000389_pt1 | contig 19681 bp, 17 predicted proteins | sample AntRauMFilla2699_FD_181020 | JGI IMG/M metagenome (GOLD analysis project Ga0136601, IMG submission 181020) | Saline lake microbial communities from Rauer Islands, Antarctica - Metagenome Filla 2 #699 | ecosystem: Environmental > Aquatic > Non-marine Saline and Alkaline > Saline | place...
CGATCGCGGTCCCATGGATCCTTCAGGTATTCGCATTGGTACACCAGCCATCACAACTCGTGGTTTTGACGAGACGGCTAGCAAACAGCTGGCAAATCTAATCTGTGATCTGCTGGAGGATGCTGACAATGAGGCTCTGCAGCAAAAAGTTGCTGAGATAGTTGCTGAACTAGCAGAAGCACACCCAATCCCGGATTCATTTATCTAAATTATGTCTATAAATACAATAAAGCAGACAATCCAGACTGCGTTAGAAAAGCTCGGTATTCATACTGATACCGAGATTGAGCTTGAGCACCCGGCCGAGCTGGAGCATGGTGATTATGCTAGCAACATTGCCATGAAGATTGCCGGCACCCAAGACATGAATCCACGAGAGCTAGCAGAAGAGATTGTAAAAAAAATAGAACAGAATCTACCGGAAAAGATCGATTCTGTTACGGTGGCTGGTCCTGGCTTTATCAATTTTCATTTTTCACCAGATTTCTTTCCCGACAGCATCGCCAGAATTCAGGATCAGGGTGATGCCTTTGGTAGTAATGACCGCCTGAAAGGGAGGAAGACAATTTTTGAGTACACAACCCAGAATCTTCTCAAGGAGTTTCATATCGGGCATCTGATGAGTCATGTTATTGGGAATGCTATTGCTAATATTTATGAGTTTCAGGGAGCAGAGGTTAAGCGTGACAGCTACCAAGGTGATGTTGGAATGCATATCGCCAAGGCTGTTTGGATGCTTGCTAATATATCTACAGAAGATCGATTTTCAAAAAAGTGGAAGACATCAAGAGAAAAGGCCAACTATCTTGGTGGTATGTACGCGGCGGGTGATGAGGCGTTCAATGAAAGTGAGGCAAACAAGGCTGATATAGAGAAGGTAAATGAGCTGATCTACAACCAGAGCGATAAAGAAATAAATGAAATTTATGAAAAAGCCTGCCAGTGGAGTCTGGAAAGCTACGAGAATCTCTACGATCGCCTTGGCGTCGAGCTAGATTGGCAGTTTTTTGAGTCTGATACCGCTCCGGTTGGAAAGGAGATAGTTGAGGAAGGGCTAGAGGAGGATATTTTTGAAGAAAATGATAGTGCTGTTATTTATCGCGGTGATGAAGAAAAAGGGTTGCATACACGAGTCTTCATCAACTCAGCCGGTATCCCAACCTACGAGGCCAAGGATCTTGGGCTGATGCAGATAAAGCATGACGCGTATCCGTATAATGAGGCGGTAATATTCACTGCTAATGAGCAGAATGAGTACTTTAAGGTTGTGTTAGCCGCGGCCGGTGAGGTCCTCCCGGAGCTGGCAGATAAGACAACCCACATCGGTCACGGTATGCTACAGCTTGCAGATGGTAAGATGTCCTCCCGGACTGGCGATGTGCTCTCGGCAGAGGCACTTTTAGATACAGTTAAAGACAAGGCAGCAGTAAAGGTGGCAGAACGACTGGATGCTGATGATTCAGATCCAGTAACTGAAAATATTGCTCAGGCAGCCATTCGTTACGCAATTCTCAAGCAGGATGCGTCCAAGAATGTGGTGTTTGATACCCAGCAGTCGCTTTCTTTCGAAGGAAACTCCGGTCCGTATTTGCAGTATACGTACGCTCGCTGTCAGTCACTCTTACAGAAGGCAGCAGACGAGGGATTCTCCCCAGATACCTCATTACGTGGATCAGCTGAAATTACTGATATTGAACGACTGTTATACCGCTTTCCGACCACTGTCGAGCAATCGGCACGTAACTACGCCCCGCATCTGTTGGCAACATACTTGCATGATCTAGCCCGGCAGTTCAATACATTTTACGGAAATACACAGATTGTAATCGAGTCTGATGAGACCCCGTACCGACTGAGTCTTGTGCAGGCGACCGCACAGGTACTTAAAAATGGGCTTAATCTTTTAGGAATATTAGCTCCTGAAGAGATGTAGAAATTATTACTTTATAGAAAAACCCCGAGCGTTATATTACTCGGGGTTTTTAATTACTTGTTATTCATTATCCTCCTTACTTGTCGACTGATCGATTCTTCGGCAATTCTAACTGTTTCAGCTTGCAACCATTTCCCAATTATCTCTTGATTCGCTTCTGGGATTCCTAGAGCTTTCGCCATGACGTTGTATATCTGCTGTAAAGTTTTTGGGTCATCAATATGATTAAACATATTTCTTATTAGATGGGTTTCAAACCAGTCGTTGATTTTTTTTACTAATTCTTTCTCCTTATCACTGCGTTGACCTTCATTTGAGATAAAAATCGGCCAATTTTCTGCCTCAAGTTTCTCGAAATCCCTTCGCAATTCGCGTGAGAAATTATCATGTTTATACATAACACCGGCAACATATGCTGACCGCAGTAGCGTATCAGTCAGTTTTTCGGTAGGGGTATTAGCAATCTCTTCATCCATGTTAATCCATCTTTTTCTGAAAATTTCAATTCTATGGTTATTATACAATTTTTAATACTATTTGTACATAAGAAAACCCTAGCCGGTCATGGCTAAGGTTCTGAGAATTCGCAGCTTTGAGGTAGGAATGTCTAGTTATGAAATTCGGGTGGTCGGCTTTTTGGTGGGATTTTTCTCTTGCCACCTTTTTCACTAAGACTGACTCTTAAGGGAGTTGTATTTTTCTTAAGTTGCGCTGGTGACAAGCGATGTGGGTTATGGTCATTTTCACTGTCTGTAATGGGTACAAATTGACGTTCTTCATTGGGCATAACTACCTCATATTTGGTTAGAAGTTACAGTAACCTAAATTTAGTATAGCAAAAAGATCCTTTTTCAAAAAGGTACTTCATTCTTAGGTGTCAAATATGTTATTCTTGTACGTATATGAGTGACCAAAATCAAGAGAAATCAGATATCGCTAAACGAGAAGAACGAATCTTGGATTTCTGGCGTGAAAATGAAATATTCGAAAAGACACTATCCAAAGATCCACCGAAGGGTGAGTTTGTCTTTTATGATGGCCCTCCATTTGCTACTGGGTTACCTCACTATGGGCATATTCTCCCTGGCACGATCAAGGATGTGATACCTCGTTTCAAGACTATGCAGGGGTACCATGTAGAGCGTCAGTGGGGATGGGACACACATGGATTACCCCTTGAAAATCAAGTTGAGGATCACCTTAATCTTGAAACTAAGAAGGATATTTCCGAGTACGGGATAGAGAAATTTAACAGTGTGGCAAAGGATTTCGTGCTTCAGTATGCTGAGGATTGGAAGCGAATTATTCCCCGTACCGGTCGCTGGGTAAATATGGAAGATGACTACCGAACTATGGATGCAAGCTACACTGAAAGTATTTGGTGGGCTTTTGGCGAGCTTGATAATAAAGGTCATATCTATGAAGGGTTCAAGTCAATGCATGTCTGCCCCCGTTGCGAGACACCACTTTCAAATTTTGAGGTAAACCAAGGCTATGTCGAGCAGAAGGATATTTCCGTGACAGTAAAGCTTCCGCTCGTGGATGAACCGGATACCAGCCTACTGGTCTGGACTACAACCCCATGGACACTACCGGGAAATATGGCAGTGGCAGTTAATGCTGAGATTACGTACACAACAGTTTCTCTTGAGGGACAGAAGTATATTGTAGCGAAAGAGATGCTTGAGGATGTATTTGCAGAAAAAGAATACGATGTCGTTGAATCATTCCCCGGAAAGGATCTTGTGGGAAAGAAGTACCTACCGCCATTTGATTACTTTACAGAAAAGGATATTGAGAACAAGGATGGAGCTTGGCAAGTGTACGGGGCTGACTTTGTTACCCTTGAAGAAGGGACTGGATTAGTTCATATTGCCCCCGCCTTCGGTGCAGATGACCTCTCTTTAGCAGAAGAAAATGGTATTCCAATAGTTCATCACGTTAGCATCTCCGGCGAGTTTACTACTGACGTAACGGACTTTGCTGGAATGAAGGTAAAGCCTCGTGATGAGGGCGAGGAGGAACATCTGACTGCCGATATTGAAATTTTAAAATACTTACTTAATAAAGACCTTTTGTTTGATAAGGAGAATATTCACCACCAATACCCACTTTGTTGGCGTTGTGATACGCCGCTTCTAAATTATGCTACCTCATCCTGGTTTGTGGAAGTCAGTAAGTTTAAGGATAAACTTGTTGAAGAAAACCAAAAAGTAAATTGGGTACCAAAAGCTATTGGATCTAATCGCTTTGGTAACTGGCTAGAAGGAGCTCGGGACTGGGCGATTAGTCGTGAACGATTCTGGGGCGCGCCATTACCGGTCTGGAAGTCAGAGGATGGGGAGGATGTAACTATTATTACATCACTGGAAGACCTTAAGAAACGTATTAAAAGCTCCAACAAATTTTATGCAATGCGACACGGTGAGGCCGAGCACAATGTTAAAGAAATAATGAGCTCGCTTCCGTCCAATGAGCATCACTTGACCGAAAAGGGAAAAGAGAATGTAAAAGAAGCTAGTGATCAACTAAAAGATCATGATATTGACTTAGTGTTTTTTTCACCAATGATGCGAACCAAAGAGACTGCAGAACTCGTATCAGAATTACTTGATATTCCAGAAGAAAATATAATTGTTGAAGATCGATTCACAGAGTATAAATCCGGATCATTTGAAGGAAAACCGGTATCTGCATGGCATGAAGAGATGGACAAGATAGAACGTTTTTCTGAAGCCGTTGATGGTGGTGAAACGTACAACCAGCTTCGGGCTCGCATGATGGAGGCAATATTTAATATTGATGAAAAATACCAAGATAAAAATATTCTTATAATTAGCCATGGTCTACCACTATCATTAGCGTTGTGGGGAAGTGATTGTTTATCTAATAAAGAAATTCTAAAACGTCGAGATGCTGGTGAGGGTATCTCGACCGGTGAATTGGTAGAATTTGATTTCTGGCCGTATCCGCATAATAAAAATTACGAGCTTGATCTGCATCGCCCGCATATTGATGAAATTACCTGGAAAAACAAGGATGGACAGAAGATGACACGAATTGATAGTGTTTTTGACTGCTGGTTTGAGTCGGGATCAATGGGATATGCTTCTAAACATTACCCATTTGAAGATAACGACTTTTCACCAAAGGAAGGGAAGGGGTATCCGGCTAACTTTATCTCTGAAGGACTTGATCAAACACGTGGATGGTTTTACTCATCTCTGGTCCTTGGAGTAGGATTGTTTGACCAATCACCGTACAAGAATGTAATTGTAAATGGTCTTGTTTTGGCTGAGGATGGTCAGAAAATGAGTAAGTCAAAGCAAAATTATCCACCAGTTAGCGATATTCTTAATAATCAAGGAGCTGATGCATTGAGATTTTTTCTGGTAAATTCACCGCTTGTACGTGGAGAGAATGTGAGCCTCTCTGATGATGAGGTTGATGAGGTGGTAAAAAAGGTAATGCATCGTCTCACTAATACGTACTCGTTCGTAGAGATGTATACAACTAATAAGGAACGCGAGGCTGCACTTGAAAAGGATATTAAGACAGACAATATTTTAGATCGTTGGATTTTGGCTCGCTTAAATCTGCTCATCCAGCATGTAACTGATGGATTAGAGAGTTACCAGATTGATAAGGCAGCAAAACCACTAGTTGGTTTTATTGATGATCTTTCCACCTGGTACGTACGTCGGTCTCGTGATCGTATTCGTGGTGATGAAGGTGATGATCGTGATCAGTCCATAAAAATGACACTGTATGTGCTGCAGGAAGTATCTAAAGTACTGGCTCCGTTTATGCCGTTTCTTGCCGAGACGTTGTATCAAGACGTGACGCTAAAACAAAAAGAGGAAAGTGTTCACTTGGCCGATTGGCCGCAACCGACGCAGGATGTTTCAGAAGACGATGTTCTGCTAAAAGATATGGCTGTGCTTCGTGAGGCTGCATCACATGCACATGATCTTCGCAGTCAGGCTGAGTTGAAGGTTCGTCAGCCACTAGCACTTCTCACACTTCGTGATGATCGCCTGAAAGGTAAGACAGAGCTTCTGGATATTCTTGCTGATGAGGTGAATGTTCAGAGGATTGATTTTGATGGCAGTATTGATCAACCAGCAGTGCTTAATACTGATCTGACAGATGATCTCAAGCGGAAAGGGGTAGTGCGTGAATGCATCCGCTCAATTCAGCGATTACGTAAAAAAGCTGATCTTGATACCTCAGAAATGATTACGTTGGCGATTGATACCGATGCGTCTGGCAGGGAGTTACTGGAAGAATATCTCGATGAAATTATAGAAACAGCTAATCTAAGGGAAATCTCTTACGCGACTGTTGATGTTGGCGCCGAGGTCGCCGAGCATGGCTTCACCTTCAGGATAGAGGTGCTTTAATTATATGTCTTACAGAATATACGATACTGAAGGGATTGTTGTTAAGCACTGGCCGTACCAAGAGGCCAGTGCTCGTTTCTGGCTGTATACTCGTGATCTTGGTCGAGTTTTAGCCCGAGCACAATCAATCCGCAAGGTGACCTCAAAACTCTCTTGTGGATTACAGACTGGGAGCCAGGCTCATATTGAGCTTGTTTGTGGTAAGGCTGGCTGGAGAGTTGTGGGTAGTCAGCCTAAGACAAACTTTTTATTTTCAACAGATAGTAATCAACGAGTAATAACGCAACGTTTTTTTGTTTTACTTAACAAACTTGTTCCGGACCAGCAGCGTGACTCTCATTTGTATAACATAATCTCCTCTGGATTACTGGCAGTAAAAAATAGCCAGGATACGGAAGAGCAAAAGACGCAGGAAAAACTACTTGTACTGCGAACATTGGTCCAGCTTGGATACGCTCCTGAACCAGAAGCTACAGATCTTGAGCCATTTATATACTCAACCGATTACAGTGCCTCCGTAATTAGCTCATTTCAGCCACATTCTGGATTAGCGGTAGTGCAGATTAATCAATCTCTTAAGACCATACAGTTATAAATAATGGTATAGTTATGATGATGAACCAGTCCTCTGACAGTAAAATAGATCGTCTGAGACGACGACTTGATTCTCAAAATCAATCAGAATCCAGGAATAATAGTAGTAAGCAGCTGTCTAGTAAAGCTGATGATAGTATTCCAACAGGATGGGATCACGACGACGAGGATTTTGACAATGAAAGTACTAAAGATACACAAAGAAAAAAACCGATGTCTTTTTTAAATAAATTACTCATCTTTGCTAGTATTTTTTTTATTGCCGCATTTTCATTTGCGGCCTACAACATAGGTATTGGAGGTAATGGAATCACTCCTGATAATGTGCTAATAGAGATTAATGGACCAAGCAATGTAAGTGTGGGTGATACCGTGACGTTTAATATTGAGATTAGAAATAAGAACAAAGTAGACCTCCAGCATTCTGAAATCGTTGTTGTGTATCCATCTGGTACTCGAGAAGCAGAAAATACCGGAAAGTCACTGCGCCAAACACGGGAAACGGTAGGTGTTATTCCTGCTAACGGAAATGCTTTGTATAATGTTGACGCTAGCTTATTTGGTGAGCGCGGGGATGAAAAACAAATACAAGTTCAGCTTGAGTACCGCATACAGGATTCAAATGCAATATTCCTGGCAACTGAAGAGTTTGACATAGAGATATCTGAGTCTCCCGTATCATTTACCATATCGGGTCCAAGTGAAACTACCACGAATGAACCATTTGGCACGACCTTGACCATTGAATCCAATGCAGCAAAAACTCTCAAGAATATAATATTAGTAGCCGATTACCCTCTTAGTTTTACTCCGAATGATATAAATCCATCACCCGACTACCGAGATTACGTGTGGTTTCTTGGAGATATTTCACCGGGCGAGGAAAGAGAAATAGAATTATCAGGTGAATTCAATAATAGCAGTTCTGGTGAGCAAACATTTCGATATGAAGTTGGTACGGCTCGTGAAAATGAAAATACTGAAATAGGAACATTATTTGCATCTCAGGATCTTGTTATGAGTTTAAGAGAAGCTTTTATCGATGTATCTCTTGATTTGGACAATATCCAGAGTCGTAATGAAGATGAGTTTGATATCAGCGGGCGCATTAACTGGAAGAGTAATCTTGATTCAGTGGTTAGAGGCGCAGAGCTTTCGGTAACATTTTCTGGAGAGGGTGTAGATTTAGATTCTCTAGAGACTCAGGATGGCCTTTTTCGATCAAGTGAAAATACACTTATATGGAACTCACGAACGAATGATGAATTTTCCACCATAAATCCGGGTGATAGTGGTACACAGCGTTTCTGGTTTAATACAAACAACTCTTCATCCTTAGCAAATACAACCGAGAATCCAACGGTTGATTTTGATATTCGTATGGAGGCTCAATCTTCCGAGAGTAGTAGTCTACCTCCTTTCGTAACCAGTAGCTTACAACGCACTATTAAGCTTCCAACAGTGGTTGATGCAGATATACAAACTCTGCATGAGGATGGTCCATTTAACAATTCTGGTCCGGTTCCACCACAAGTAGGTGAAACTACAACGTATACACTTCATATTAGTATCCAGAACACGACAAATGATATAGAGGAGGCAAGTTTTCAGGCTGCGCTTCCCGCATATGTTGAAATTAGAAGCAACACCAGTCCCGCTGATGCTGACATAAATTATAATGATATATCTGGTCGTTTAAGCTGGGACATCGGATCAATACCTGCCGGAGCTGGATTTACTCAACCCGTAAAAGAGGCGTTTGTTCAGATAGAGTTAATTCCGAGTTCGAGTCACAGGGGTTTAGAGTTACCGCTATTAGCAGATCCTTCTATCAGCGGAGTTGATTCATTTACCGGTGAAATGATTCAGATGAGAAGTATTAAAATTCCAACCATACATCGAGCTGATGATTCAGCAGGTTATGAATCCGATAAGGTAGAGGGGTAATCCTAGCCATGCTTAATCGTTGTGGTATTATTGGTTTATGAACACAAAGACTATTCGGATTGATTCAGGCACAATTATACGCATTATACTCTTCGTTGTTTTGGCTTACCTTTTGTATGAGCTACTGAATATTCTTTTAGTAGTCTTAGCATCGGTTGTAATTGCTTCTGCAATAGAGCCAGCGATTCGTTTTTTTGAACAGAAGAAAATACCGCGACTTCTGGCTGTTATAGGTATGTACTTATTTGGAGCTGGGTCTATTTTCGCTGCCATATACTTTCTCTTCCCTCCGGTTCTGGATGATCTTACAAATATATTTGCATTAGCTCCTGATTATATTCGCTCTTTACAACTTGAGAGCACATTCCTGAATGATGCTGGCACACTCTCTGTTTCAGATCTTATAACAAATGTTCGTAATGTGGCTGTTGAAAGTAGCGAAGATGTAATTGGTTTCATTAGTTCATTTTTCGGTGGTTTGGTTAGTTTTGTTCTGATGATATCAATCTCATTTTACCTGTCGGCTCGAAAGGGTGGTATTGAGCAGTTTATACGACTCATAGTTCCGGTTAAGAACGAGGATTATGTAATTAATCTTTGGCACCGATCACAGCGAAAAATAGCTCAGTGGATACAAGGACAATTCATCCTGATGCTTATTGTTGGCGTTCTTGTATATATTGGATTAACAATTCTTGGAGTACCTAACGCTCTACTGCTTGGTATTCTTGCTGGTTTGTTTGAAATTGTTCCAATCTTTGGACCAATCGCAGCGTCAATTCCGGCCATTGGACTTGCTGCTGTTTCTGGAGGTATTTCGTTAGCCCTGATGACTGTTGGATTATTTGTCATTATTCAGCAATTTGAAAATAACCTTCTTCATCCACTAGTGGTAACAAAGGTTGTGGGGGTACCACCAATCATTGTTATACTAGCAGTAATAATTGGAGGTAGCTTAGCTGGTTTCTTAGGGGTATTACTAGCTGTTCCGCTTGCAGCTGCCTTTCTTGAATTTGCTCATGATGTTGATCATGCAAAACATCCAGATCGGACCACTGATGATAAGATAAATCAAAAGGCGTAATAAGCGATGAGTTTATAGGCAATACATAATGATATGCCGAATATAGAAGCAGACAACAGCATGCATAAATATATTACAACCACGCTGCCGTACATCAACGGAAAGCCGCACCTTGGGCATGCCTTTGAGTTGGTACGAGCCGATGCAGTTGCTCGCTTCAAGCGGCTTGAAGGGTTTGATGTTTTTTTCAATACCGGAACTGACGAGCACGGTCAAAAAGTTTTACAGAAAGCGGAAGAGGCTGGTATGGAAACACAGGAATTTGCAGATCAACAAAGCCAACTCTTTAAGGATCTTATGACTGATCTCAATATTTCAAATGATGCTTTTATACGCACGACTGACGAAGCTCACAAGCAAGCTGCACAGGCATTTTGGCAGCGCTGCCAAGAGAATGGTGATATTTATAAACAGCAGTATAAGGGTCTTTACTGTGTTGGGTGTGAATTATTTATTAATGAAAAGGACCTGAATGAAGACGGGGAATGTCCGGATCATACAGGTCAGAAACCAGAAATTATTGAGGAAGAAAACTACTTCTTTCGATTCTCTCGTTACGGAGATCAGCTACTGGAGCTGTATGAAGCCCATCCTGATTTTGTGGTTCCAAACGGAAAGTTTAATGAGATCAAGCGTTTTGTTCAGGATGGTTTACAGGATTTTTCAATTTCCCGGGTCGCTGAAAAAATGCCGTGGGGTGTCCCGGTGCCTGGGGATGACAGTCAGGTAATGTATGTCTGGTTTGATGCGCTCTCTAATTATATTTCCACTCTAGGTTGGCCAGATAACGATAAGAAGTTTAATGATTTCTGGATTGATGGAGCTCCGATTCAGTTTTGTGGTAAAGATAATTTACGTCAGCAGTCAGCTATGTGGCAAGCGATGCTGTTGTCAGCCGGATTACCGCCAAGTAGGCAAATTATCATTCATGGACATATCAAAAGTGATGGCCGCAAGATGAGTAAGTCTGTTGGAAATGTTATTGATCCACAGGAGATAATTAGTGAGTACGGGACTGATGTGCTTCGTTACTATCTGCTTCGCCATCTGCATCCGTTTGAGGATCCTGGAATGACACTTGAGTCTGTTGCAGAGGCTTATAACGCAAATCTTGCGAACGGACTGGGAAACCTTGTTAGTAGGATTGGGAATATGTACGCCTCATATGATGTGGAAGTTGCTCTTGATCATGATGCGGAAACAGTAATCGAGGAAGAAGATATGCAGACACTGCAGGAAAAGATGAATACCTATCGTTTCGATCGGGTGATGGATTATATTTGGGCTGAAATAGCCCATCTGGATGCATTTATTACTGTAGAAGAGCCATATAAGAAGATAAAATCAGATGACCCAGAGCAGGTCGAGAAAGCCAGGCAGGCGGTGGCGTACTTAGTAATTCGTCTTTTTGATATTGCTTCGATGCTTACGCCTTTTATGCCGGAGACAGCAGCTGAGATAAAGCGGGTTATTGAGGCGAAGAAGAAGCCCGAACCCCTCTTTCAGAGGAAAGAGTAGTCAGATGTTGATGCGGTATCTATATAAAAAAGTCCGACTCAAGATTGAGTCGGACTTTAGATTATTGTTATCAATTTTATTTAGTCTGCGTAGATCGCTCTTAAATAGTAGAAGTAAGCAAAATTTACCACTGAAACAGTTAAAAAGATTAGCTCTGGTGTAAAAACCAATCTTATTCTTGATTGTAAGCCTTCACTTTCATATCCAGCCACTAATGCTATTCCCATAGATAAGGCCAGAAGTAAAATCAGAGTCCTCTGATGAAATAGTACCAGGTGATTAGAGCGCGGCGGATACGCAAGGATAGCAATTGAAGCAGATGTATACACTCCTAGTAAGAGAAGGATCGTTACTACAGGAGGTACGTAGCTAAAGACAGAGTCGATATTTCCTGGGTCATAAGTGAGACCGCTAACTAGCCCTTGAAAAAACATAGTACTAGCACTAGCGATGAGAAACAAAAAAATAAACAGAATATTTTTCTTTTTCATTTTTCTAGATTTTATTTTGATTTGTGAATGAATCTTTACCATTATAGTACTGATTTACCAGCAAAAGTCAACTTACTTTGTCTCACTGAAGGTGGGTGGTAAGCTATAAGGTAATGAACTTAAACTACATAGATGCTCATGCACATCTCAACTTTAACGCCTTCGATAACGATCGTAAGGAGGTGATTAACGCGTTACGTACAGACGGTGGTGGGGCCATAAATATTGGAGTAGATGTTGAGACAAGTGCCGCCTCAATAAAGTTAGCAGAAGAACATGAGCATATTTGGCCTTCAGTTGGCTGTCATCCAACCGCAGCTAATGAAGATTTTAATATTGACCGGTACCGTGACCTGATAGAGAAAAATGAAGACTCTATCGTTGCTGTTGGCGAGTGTGGTCTCGACTACTTTCGCTCTGCTAACAGAGACGATGAAAATAAAAAGCTACAAAGAGAGGTATTTGAAGCGCAGGTCAAGCTAGCTATCAAGAAGGATCTCCCACTCATTCTTCATATGCGACCACGAGAAGGAAGTATGGATGCGTATGAGGAAGGCCTTGATATTCTTGAGTACTACAGTAAAAATGGCGGTAAGAACTTACGTGGCACTGCTCATTTTTTTGTTGGTGATGATGAAATAGCCGCCCGCTTTCTTGATATTAACTTTCACATCTCAGTAACCGGTGTCATTACCTTTGATGATTCATTGCGCGCCACCATATCAAGTCTTCCGACTGATCGTCTGCTGGTAGAGACAGATGCTCCGTTTGCTGCTCCAGTTCCTCATAGAGGCGAAAGAAACAGTCCATTGTATGTTCCCGACATTATTTCAGCTCTGGCTGAAGAGAAGGGTATTCATCAGGATGAGTTAGCGGTTCAGATTGTATCTAATACACAGCGCCTGTTCTCGCTCTAAAATAGACTTTTACACTTGATATAGGCACGTTTGAATGGTACGCTAGTATCGATATGGCAAATACAGAAACAAATGAGAATAATAATATCTACGAAGTCGGCTATTTGCTGGCTCCAACCATTCCTGAAGATCAGGTAATGGCTATCGAATCTGATATGCACGAGCAGATCACCGATACTGGTGGTGATATTGTTGCTTTTCAATCTCCCGAGATGCGTGAGCTCTCGTACGAGATCGAGATTAAAGATGAAGGAGATAAGCGACAGTATACTCGGGGACAGTTTGGTTGGGTGCAGTTTAAAATAAAAACTGCAGACATCGATAGTGTGGAGAAGATATTCATCACATCAGACGACGTTATACGTCATCTTCTGGTTACTGTTGATGATGCGGCAGTGAAGCAGGCAACGGAAACGAAGGAATAAATTCGCATCCTCGCATCGTCTGTTGATGTATGAGACAATACGTCTCAGGTGGTTTGATGCCACAGCTACTCGATAAATAATACAAAATTTCTAGTATGTATCTCAATAAAGCACTTATAATTGGTAACCTAACACGTGATCCGGAACTTAAAAGCCTTCCAAGCGGGACTGCAGTCTGCAACTTCTCGCTTGCGACTAACCGAAACTACACCGATGGCGACGGTAACAAAAAAGAGGATACCAACTTTCACAATATTGTTGTTTTTGGTCGTCAGGCCGAAACAACCTCACAGTATCTTTCTAAGGGGTCCATGGCACTTGTAGAGGGTCGTATACAAACACGTAGCTGGGAAGGTGATGATGGTCAACGTAAGTATCGTACAGAGATTGTGGCAAACCGTATACAGTTTGGGCCTCGCAATGGTGCCAATGATGGAAACTACAACAACTCCTCAAAGGATAATAAAAATAATGACAACCAAGACATTGATTACCCAGAAGACGAGGATATTACTCCGGAAGACATTCCATTTTAAGAAATTCTTGTGTCAATCAAACTACTTACTAATCATTAATTAAAAGTACGTATATATTCCATGGCTGATTACTTCGAAGAAAATAACATAAATTATATAGACTATAAGGACACCGATGTCCTGGAACGATTTTTGACTGAGCATGGACGTATTCAGCACCGACGTGATACGGGGCTTACTGCTCGGCATCAGCGACAGGTAGCCAAGGCCATCAAACGGGCTCGTTTCATGGCGTTGTTACCGTACATTCGTCAGTAGGAGTATGTATGATAAAAAGGTAGGTAGCTAATAACCGCTCTAATGAGCGGTTTCTTGTTACTTGACAACAATTAATATACTAGTATAATATATAGTACGTTCATTAAAAAATAAATAAAATCCTACTGTTATGAAGAACAAAGCTCTTAAGCTTGCTGTTATCTACATCGTAACTGCACTAGTTGTGCTGTACACAGTCGACATACAATCCTTCTTTTACGAAATGTTCTACGAAGGTAATATTAATCCCGCTAATGTTTCAGCAGAGATATATCATCACCATATTCTGATTGAATTAGGAATGGCGATAATGTCCTCAATGATAGCTCTTATTGCTGTCATGTTGATAGCAGGAATTGTCTTTACGGCATTATTTGAAGACAGTAATGGCTTCATCTTTATGTGGGGTATTATTACTGCTTCTATTGCTTCGATTTCTGCTCCAGTATTTTTTTCTTCCGGTATACCGGTACTGACCAGCATGGCTCTGTCCGCAATTATAACGACCGTATGTTTCATTGCGTACAGAGGTGCGATTAAGGCAGATAATGATTCCGATATAACACCGACTATAATTATGTCGGGCTCAAAATAAACTTGGTATTTATGGATAAATAGAAGAATAACTCTTAAAAATGATTGATAATGATAAAGAGAAGATCAGATGCAATCCTGCTTACTGTTGTAGCTTGGATTAATCTCGGTATTGCCTACGGTTTTCTAGATATGGAAGGTGAATTTGCTAGACTGTATACCCTCTGCTTTACCGTCTCGATAGCTCTTGTTGCGGTTTATACTCGTATGGAATCGTATGGATTTGGTCCCTACTATTTTCTTATGAGAACAACAGGATTTCTGTATGCGATGAGTGGGGTAGTGGTTATCGGATTAACTGATGCCTGGTTTGCTGGATTTGTTACATGGAAGCTGACATATCCTTATCATGTGTACTGGTATATACCAGTGACGACGGTAATAATGCTTATCTGTATTATACTAAAGAGGCAAAAGCCACGAAGGCATGGTGCAGACGGGGTAGGTCTTACAATAAGATATACTAAAAATAACTAAGCTAATCATTATAAAAGCTGATCTATATAAAATAGATCAGCTTTTTTCATGCCTTACATTCAGAGCTTCTTATTTCTTTTCTTTCTTTTCAGCTTTATGATCTGATTCTTTTTTTGTCTTTTTATCTGTACCTTCCTTCTTTTTATCAGATGAATCATCATCTTTTTTACTATCAACCTGCTCGTTCTCCTTTTCTCGCGCAGCCTTCTTTCCTGCAATCTCCTCATCCATAGCCTTCCGTATCTGTTGTTTTATATAATTCTGTTCTTTTTTATGCTGCTTTAGCCATGTACGTACTGCGTCGTATCCCTGACCAATAGTTTCACCAGCATCTTCTAGATCAAGTTTTTCACTTAAGCTATACCAACTACCTGATTTTTCAATTAAATCGTACTTTTCTCCTAGTGCTATAAGCTCACCTTCCATTGATATACCTTCTCCGTACATGATATCGAATTCAGTTGTTCGAAAAGGGGAGGCTACTTTATTTTTGACAACTTTTACCTTAGTGCGTGATCCGACTACTTCTTCGTCTTTTTTGATCCGAGCTCTTCGACGTATATCAAGCCGAACTGAAGAGTAGAATTTTAACGCACGCCCACCTGGGGTTGTCTCAGGATTACCAAACATTACTCCGATCTTCATGCGTATCTGGTTGATAAAAATCACCATCGTTTTACTTTTAGAAACACCACTTGTCAGTTTACGCATAGCTTGGCTCATTAGTCGCGCCTGATGACCAACGTGTTTCTTTCCCATATCACCCTCAATTTCCTCCTTAGGAGTCAGAGCAGCCACGGAGTCAATCACCACAACATCAATGTCGCCGCTGCGTACTAAACTCTCGGTTATCTCCAGCGCTTCCTCACCTGTATCTGGCTGACTGATCAACAGTTCATCTGTTTTTACACCAAGGTTTTTGGCGTACTCAGGATCTAGTGCGTGCTCAGCGTCTACAAAGGCACAAATTCCATCCAACTTTTGCGCTTCCGCAATAACATGAAGTGCTAGTGTTGTTTTTCCCGAGCTTTCTGGTCCAAATATCTCAACCACTCGTCCTCGTGGAAGTCCACCAACTCCCAGAGCCTGATCAAGCCCCATAGAACCGGTAGATATAACCTCTACGTCCTTATTCGTTCGCTCACCTAGTCGCATGATAGCACCATCACCAAAGCGACTTTTAAGCTTCTTTATAGTCTTTTCAACATCATCATTCTTCTGCTTCTTGCTTTTCTTGCCTTCTGATTTCTTACTCATTTTTGTTGTTATATGAAGAAAATAATAGGGAGGAGGAAGCGTTAAATATCACTCGGGTATGTCTCTCTACTTCACGATCAAAAGCGTCTCTGCCTAATACAGTTATTATATTATACCCGTTAGAAAGCAGCAATTCTTCCTCAAAGTAACCATTCATGTCTGTAAATATTTGTCTACCATTAAGCGTTAAGAATGAAACTCGTTCAGCAGTACCGGTTAAACGCATCATTGGTTCATCTGTCTCAAATCCATCTTCAGGTGATTCAATAGTTACTACTGGTCCTGTCCAGTAATCTCGTGCCTGGTAAGCGCTATAACCAATAATTACTGCCAGAAATGCGCCGACTACTGTTGCTTGTAGTATTTTTCTAAGCAGCATAATTAGTAGGAGGATTCATTCTCATCATCCTCTGCCTCACTATCGTCCAGAGCATCAAAGTACTTATCATCGATCTCATCCTCATCAGATGAGGATGAGTCTTCTTCAGCCTCAGTACTTTCTGCAGTTTCTGTGTACTCTTCACCATTCTCAGTGTCATCAATGTCTTCGGAATCGTGACCATCCTCCGTAGGTTCATCAGAGCTATGGGTGATAGCTTCGCCAGATCGAGCCTTTTCCAGTTGCTCACGTGTTATCAGTACATCCCGAGCCCGCGTCCCGTCCTTCTCTGAGATAATGCCGTTTTCTTCGAGCTCATCAATAATTCGGGCAGCACGACTGTATCCAACTCGAAGTTTACGCTGCAGATGAGACGTAGAAGCCTTCCCAGCCTTCACAACAGTTTCCAATGCCTCCTCATACTTATCATCTCGTTCTTCCTGTTCTTCAGCCTCTGCAGCCACATCAAAGATAGTTTTACCGCCATCACCGTCTTCATCTTTATTTAGATTTACTGTGTCCTGAAGCTGGTCGGCGTATTGGTTCTTCAGATGACTTACGATTTTTTTAATTTCTCCTTCGGTGATAAAGGCAGACTGAATACGTACCGGCTTAGACATGTCTCCTGATTGGTAGAGCATATCTCCAGCTCCAAGAAGTTGCTCGGCACCCTTTGTATCAAGAATGGTTCGACTATCGATCTGTGATGATACCTGTAGTGCAATTCGGGCCGGAATGTTAGCTTTAATGATTCCGGTAATAACACTGACATCCGGTCGTTGCGTAGATAAAATAAGATGGATTCCAACAGCTCGTGACATCTGTGCAATACGTACAATCACCGCCTCAAGCTCCTTTGGATAGGCGCTCATTAAGTCAGCCATCTCATCGATAACGATCACGATATAAGGCATGTTGTCGGGGCTTTCCTCATCTTCGGCTTGCTCCTTCTGCAGCTTTGGTAGAGCGTTTTTGTGATAGGAAGAAATATCTTGAACTTTGCATTCTTCTAAAATATCGTACCGACGATCCATTTCCTTTGCCGCCCACTTCAAAGCTAAGATTGCTTTCTTGGCCGACTTGATAACCGGAGTCAGAAGGTGAGGGATACCGTTATACAAGGTCAGCTCAACTCGCTTTGGATCAACCATGATCAATTTCAGGTCATCCGGTCCGTTTCGGTACAGAAGTGAATTCATCAGTGCATGGACAGTTACTGATTTACCGGCACCAGTCGCACCACCAATCAAAAGATGCGGCATTTTATTAAGGTCGGCAAAGTACTGTTCACCCGATATTCCCTGACCAAGACCCATTAGAAGGGGAGCTTTAGAATCCTGAAATTCCTTTGATCCGAGTAACCCAGCCAAACCTACAGTAGTCTTAGAAGTGTTCGGAACCTCTATACCTACTAATGACTTACCAGGAATTGGCGCCTCAATACGTACTGGATGAGCGGCTAGTGCTAGCTCAAGATTGTTCTGTAGATTTGTAATTTTATTAAGCTTCACTCCTTCAGCCGGCTTCAGCGCATAACGAGTCACTGTCGGTCCGATCGATACTTCATCCATCTCTACATTAATATTAAAGTTTTCAAGTGTTCGCTTAATAAGATTAGCCCGAGCTTTCACATCACCAACCTCCGGTTCCTCAGTGTCACGGGATAGCAACTCAACCGGAGGTGGTGTGTAATCTCCTTTAAGAGGGGGAGAGGCAGTAAAAGAAGAAGCGTTAGTATTCTTTTTGGCCTTTGTGATACTAAAGTTGCTGGCACCATCCTTTTCGTCATCTATATCCTTCTGTGAGGTGGTATTCGTAGTTTCTGAATCGGTATCTAATTTTTCTGCCTGTTGTGAAGTTGTACTGCTCGTCTGGGCTCCTTTATTTGCTTCAGCTGCGCGATTGGTTACTCGTACGTCATCTTCCTCATTATCGCTAGAGGATGTCCGGAGAGAAAGAAAATCCGGAAGATCAATCCTGCGATTTAAATTAATGTATCCGTCAATCAGTATGAGCAAGCTTATCACTGCTATTGTCTGTAGAATAATTACTCCAGCATATATAGAAAAGGCACTAACCACTCCACCAGCCACGACTCCTCCTATGAATCCAGCTGTGTCTGGAGAAGCCACATCAATTAGTCCTAGAATAACCACAAAAAGAACCAATGCCGATACGCTGTGTACCCATGTAACTTTTGGAAGATTAGCACTCTGACGTAACAGAGCGTATGCAAAAAATATTAACCCAATTACAAAGAACCAGTAACCAGATCCAAATAACCAACCAAGAGATCCAAAAACTTTTTCACCCACAAATCCAGCTGATCCAAAAGCTGCCAAAATCAAGAACCCTGCAATAGCAGCAATCAGGACACCTAAGATAGCCGACCGCACTGGTGAGGATTTATCTCCTAAAAGGAGACGATGTATCAGAGACGAGTGCGTATCTTTTGATTTCTTCTTTTTCTTACCTTTAGCCATGGGTGTGTATGGGATTAGTTATAGAGTAATAGTAGCATATTCGAACGAAATATTTATGAGTTGCGGGCTGTCTTTTTATATGTCGCTTTTCGTCTTTATCTTTACATTAAGACATGTCTGTTATATAATAAAGGACATCAAAAGAGACACAGACTGTCGTATAAAGGACTACTTGCGAATATAATGCAAAAGATAAACGACAAAAACCAAATTAGCACCAAGGATAGCGATATTTCGCAAAACGACAATACGACACGCATTGTTTATATTTCTCAAAAAACTCAACGTCTTGCCAGCGCCCTCTATGCCATTACCCGCGTCTTTCCATCCGATGAGCCAATGCGCACAACGTTGCGCCAACAAGCCTTGTCGCTTGTGTCCTGTG
>Ga0136601_1000390_pt1 | contig 19675 bp, 26 predicted proteins | sample AntRauMFilla2699_FD_181020 | JGI IMG/M metagenome (GOLD analysis project Ga0136601, IMG submission 181020) | Saline lake microbial communities from Rauer Islands, Antarctica - Metagenome Filla 2 #699 | ecosystem: Environmental > Aquatic > Non-marine Saline and Alkaline > Saline | place...
AACGCGGCCATCGAAGCAGCCCGAGGCTTCGCTCAAGACAACAACTTGGCGTGGCCCCCGTCCGTCCCAAAGAAGAGGAAGCCTCCCAGCGAGTACGTGGGGGTGGGCTTCTACGATGCTGCCTGCCAAGGCCAGGAGTGGGGGGAGATAGCTCAGTCCATCGACCGGCTACCCTCGTACGTCAAGAGCCGGGCCAAGGTTTACGCCTCCGCCCACGATCTCCCCTGGCCACCTGAACTTTCGTAGACTACCCGGTCCATTTAGATCCTCCTTGGCGTAGTGGTGGATAGTCCAAATGACGCGGAGGATACGATGTCCACCACCCGTAAGAAGAAGCGCAGTGCTGTCACCGCGAAGAGGTTCTTCGACCTCGTCGTGCTGGTGCTCGGCGAGAGGTCTTCCTTTACGGCCAACACCGCTGTTCCAATGAAGGAGGTTCAGGAAGAAGTTCTGAAGCGCTCTGATCTGACTGCCAGGGAACGTACCGCCCACGACGAGAAGTACATCCGTCGACGGATCGAGTTCGCGTTCCGGAACCGGCGCGCGACCTACACCAAAGACACCAAGGGCATCCCCACCCTCACGGTGTTGGTGGACGGGAAGTCCGGCCAGTGGGGACTCACCGATGACGGTGTCGAGAAGGCGCGTGAGCTGGCCGCCGCCAGCAGCCTTCCACCAGAGCCTAAGTCAGAAGCTCCGGAGCCCGAAGCCGAAGAGCCCGAAGCCGAAGAGCCCGAAGCCGAAGAGCCCGAAGCCGAAGAGCCCGAAGCCGAAGAGCCCGAAGCCGAAGAGCCCGAGGCCGAAGAGCCCGAGGCCGAAGAGCCCGAAGCCGTCGAGGCGAAGGAGCCTGAGGCTGCTGCCCAGCCCAAGAAGAAGCGTGGGCGTCGGACGCTGTCAACCAGCGTTTGAGTCTCCTGGGTAGCATCCGCCCACGATGACGTAGAGGGTTTAGAAACAGCCCTCTACGCGTAGTGCAAAGGCACGTCAGAAGTGAGGTTCACATGCACGAAGTCTTCCACATCCTCTCCCACGCTGGAAACTGCCACGGTGAGATCACCGTGTGGATCCCTATGGTGGCCAGTTTCATCGACGGTCTGCCGTTCATCGGGTCGTGGCTGTCTACGCTCGGGGTGGGATCGAAGTCCTGATGCGTAGCTGCGGCCCGTGCACAGCCTGCTGCACAGCTCAAGGCGTCAAAGAGGGCCTGGAGACGCCCAAGCCTCCGGGCGTGCCTTGTGTACACCTGTCCGCCTGTGGTGGGTGCGCCATCTACAAGAGCCGTCCCAAAGAGTGTGAGAGCTACTCCTGCCTCTGGCTCTTGGGGATGGGTCCAATTGAGGAGCGCCCTGATCTGCTGGGTGTGCTCTATGAACACCAGCCTCATCCCGAAGTCCCGCAAGGACTGATCATCGTCAGGATTCTTCGAGAGGGGCAGGAGCGTTCAACTCGCGTGCGCTGGAACATGCGTGAGCTGGTGAAGCGCGGTTTCTGGGTGGGAGTGGCTCAGAAGCCACCACCTGAAGGTGCGGGCTGGGTACAAGAGACGAGCTTCTACACCAAGCTCACTGACTTCGACTAGACCTCACTCGTCGAGAAGCTCTTCGGTCGAGTCCGGATCAGAGAGCACTGCTGCGTCCTCTTGGAGAGGGTCGAGAAGCCCGAGCTGATTCAAGTGCCCGTAGCAGAACTCGCCACGCAGCTTCACCATTCGCTTGCAATGGAAGCAGTCCTTCGGTTCGAGAGAGCTGTCGAACTGCGGGATGTCGTTGGCCTCGTCCCACATCTGGTTGTAGCAACGCATCTCGACCCGCTCGATCAAGGCTGCCACGTTGTAGAGGAAGCTAGAGATCAAGCGGTCTGGATCAGGAGGGTCCTCGGTCCCGTATTCCTCGCAGATTCGATCGAAAACCCCGCTGGCCTCTCCGATGCGATCCTCTTTCGAGGAGAGCAGGCGTTGAACTTCAGCGGTGCGGAAAATGTTGCTCACGGGGGGTCTCCTGAGGAGGCGGACATATTTTGGTTGTGGGGGTGAATACCCTGGGTGCAGAGGCCGCTGCTCAAGCGTACTCATCAGATAGATACATGGAGACCACATGCCTACCGAAGCCCTCAGCTCTATCGAGATGCTCGCCCTCTCGCGCCTGTTCGACAAGTCTACCTCTCGTGGCAAGTCCATCCGAGAAGAGGTTGAGCCCGGGGAGTACGAGTTCGACTTCACGATCAACGTTCAGGGCCGGATGGTGATCCGAGAGGACTACAAGTCGCGCATCGTGGCCAAGGCCCAGCCGTGGACGCTGTTGATGCTGCTGGCGGACAAGGTCAACGAGGCGAAGCTTTCCAAGCTCGTGGCCCAAGCCGCAGAGATCGACAAGTCCGATGCCCGGGTGGCGGAGTTCAAAGAGCGAGTCAACTCTGCCATGCAGGAGATCAAAGCTCCCACCGAGACCCGCTGCAAAGGCACTGTCAAAGCAGATGCCGTGGTGCAGCCGGTCGGGAAGACCGTCCACGCTGCTTGAGCCTGCTGGACGCTGCCTTTCGGTAGCCCGTCTATAAACGGAGCAGGGTGTAGATCCTACGTCCCCCATGAGACCATCATCATGTCCGACCTTCGTTCCCGCGCCATCAGGCTTGCCGCAAGCAACCCCGAGCTTCGCCCCCACCTGCTGCGCGCCATCTCTGCGGCAGACGCCGCAGACGACGACCACGAGAAGGAAGCTCGGTTCACCGAGGGTCCCGAAGGTGAGAAGGAGTTCAAGAAGTGGCTCGCCGACCAGCCCAAGTCCGTTCAGGACGAGTGGAAGGCGAACACGGAGAAGTTCCAGGACAAGTTCAAGTCCGCCAAGGAAGCTGGCTGCGAGAAGCTCCCCAACGAGAAGATGCAGCAGCTCTGCGAAGACAAGAAGAAGGACAAGAAGGAAGACAAGGAAGCGAGCCTGCGCTCAGCGACCATCCGTCTGGCCCACTCAAACCCGAGCCTTCGACCCCAGCTGCTTGCGATCTTGGCAGGGAAGTAGATCACATGGGCCCCCTCCGCACGGCTACGATTCGACTGGCTCATGCTCAACCGTTCCCAGTCCAACTCATGCGCGACAGAGAACCACCGGACCTCCTCCGCGTCGCTGCCTGCCTTCACGAGCGGGACGATGTCGGGAGGCACGAGAGCATAGTGGGCCACGGTGACCACTCGACAGCGGGGATCTCGGTAGGGAGTACCGAAAGTGTAGAGCTGTTCCAGATGGATGCGTCGATCCTTCAACAGCCTCTCTGCGGTCTCGGAGCTGCCCTCAGGATCGCCGAAGCATTCCTCGCTCAGTTCGCGGATGGCGGACTTCTCGATGGACTCGCCTTGGTTCTTGACGGCATCGCCGACTTCAAGGAACCCGCCCGGAAGAGCCCACTTCCCCTTGCTGGGGTGGCCCAGTCGTTTGATCAGCAAGACCTTCAGGCCCGCGTCCACGACTGTGAAGATCACAAGGTCCACCGTTACCGAAGGGCGCGGGTAGTCTCGATGTCGATAGTTCGACAAGAAGGTGGCTTCATCCACGTCGTTCGACTCGTGTCCGAGCTTGCTGTCAGGTTCATTCATGGGGTCTCCTATGCCTGACCCGTCTGACCACCGTAGTTGCAGGCAGCCAAGACTTCAGGGGGCACGCTGCCCTCTGCGAGCTGGACGCCCAAACGGGTGGCGCAGTGGGGGCATTGCTTGGCGTGTTCGAGCATCTGCTCTCGCTCCATGGCGTCGAGACGCGAGAGCATGTCGGCGTAGGCGGCGTAGTCCTCTCCCTTCAGGCGGGTGAGAGAGCCCTCGAAGGTGATCTCGCCTTGAGCATCCACAGAAGCGCTCCCCTTCCACACCAGCATCCCCGCAGAGCAGAGGAAGAGGTCGGCCTTCTCGGAGAGGTGGCGACCGAACTCTTCGTAGCTGTCGCTCAACACATCGAGGAACTGGACCGTAGTGAGATCACCCGTGTCCAAGGTGATCTGCAAGCCCATCAGGGATCGCTCGATGAGAGCCTGGATGGGCGGAGGTGCCATGATGGCGGACGGGCCCTTGAGCACGACACTCGGGCTGTTGATGTAGACCGTGAGGTCGTTGTAGTTGATCTGGCCGCTGACGGAAGGCATCGTTCACCTCATGGATATTGATTTGAGCTTCGTTCCGCGTGGGAACACTACCTGACCGCCACGTTTCATCAGCCTCAAGTCAGCCCCGAGCATAGGGTCGACCACTTGCTTCTGACCCGACGAGCCTTTGCGGTTCGAGAAGACCTCCAACCGTTCCTCCTCGTCGATGCATACGCAGATGCCTGTAGGGAGCGTCACGAAGTTCAACCCGACCGGGTTGATGTCAGGTACTACGCGCAAGTCGTAGGAACCAAACCCTTCATCGAAACGAATGACCAAGCGGTCGTAGCGGCCCTGCTCCACCCCGACCACCATCAGGACCCCCGCGTCGAATTTGGCCTCGATGATCTTGTAGGCGTCCAGCTCTGGAATGGGAACTTGGTGCGTGAACCCTGCCTTGGGAAACACGGTGACATAGGTCCGACCCAGAAGACTCTGAAGCGCTACGCCGTCGAACATCTGGGTCGCGTGCTCCAAGCATGTCGAAGCCACCTGGGTCGAGGCGATGACACGAGATCCGACCTCCGAGAGCACGACGCGGTAGATGTGACCGCGACTGCGGACATAGATGGTCCCGTTGTAGGACATCAGATCATCTGCACGGAGATCGGTTGGGATGGTCTGACGACGCAGCACATCGAACAGGCGTAGCCGGGACTCGCTGACCGACCTCCCTGCCAAGACAGGATCGCCAGCTCTGGGGCTGAACCCCACACCGCCGACGCCGCCGACGGGGTCATGGACGCGGCGGTTGTCTACCCAGACGCCGTCAACGGTCCAAGCGACAGACCTGCCGTCGTGCTCGACGTAGCCCAAGAGCTGCGCCGTGTAGTCGAACACATCGTTGATGTCGATGTTGTGGGTTCCCTTGAGAACTCGCACCTGGGGAACCATCAAGACCGTGCCCACAGATCCCCCCGGTGGAGGAAGTCGTTGCCCGTCTTCGAGCACAGCACGGAACCAGCTGCGGTAGGCGTCCGGGATCACATCTACAGGGTAGGCCGCCTTGGGAACCTTCACGTCAGGGTGGAAGACCGAGACGTTGGCCTTCATACGGTCCTCGAAGCCTTTCAGACTCGGGTGTTTGCCTTTGTACGGATGGATGCCCGTGAACAGGTTGAACGCCACAACGGCGAAGCTGAACCAGTCCGACATCTCCGTCCAGTCGTTGTTCCTGATGGACCAGTCCCTCACCGAGGCCATCAAGGCGGTCGCGGGGTAGTGCGGTGTTTGGTAGCTGTCTACGTCGATGAAGAAGACCTCGTCGAAGGTCTTCGACACGAGGAAGTTCATCTCGTTGAGGTCCACCACGAGAACGTTGGACTGATGAGCTTCCGCCACGCCCTTCTGAAGCTGTTGCACAAGGTCGAGAGTCATCGCGGGAGTGATGCCGTGCTTGTCCCTGAAGGTTCGAGGGAACAGCCGGCAGAGGGGGAGGGTGTCTCGAACGAAGCGCATCGTGTAGCCGAGCTGTGTCCCCAGCTTGTCCACAATGACCTGCTCTGGCTTGATGACGTTGGCCGCACTGATTGTCGACAGCTCCCTGATCTTGTCCACAGGCACCATCCGCTTCGGATCGGTGTAGATCTTGTAGGCCGTGTCGCCCTTGGCGTAGATGGAGCCCTCACCGCCGGACGCAACGAAGTCCGCTTGGGTGAGCGTGACAGCACCTCCGCCTTTGATCCAAACCTTCATCAGTGCACCAACTCGCCTGTGTAGATGGCTGCGACGGCGACATCGTCGGTGTGGTGCCATCCGTTGGCGGGACAGAACTTGTCGAGCATCCAGCGGGCGGGCCTCGTGATGAACTCCCCATTGGTCCCCTTGATGTCGAGAAGCTTCTCAACGGCTTCCATGTGGGAGATCATGCTGACCGATCGACCTTCCTTCTTTTGGAAGGTCTCGACTCCGTCGGACATCACCGCAACCACGTCGTATTCGTTGATCGGAAACTCGAAATGGTCCCCGTCGTAGGGAAAGTCGGACTTGTGGGTCGTGTACGCCAACTCCCGGCACTCTGACCCCACCTTCCCATAGAGCGCCTGAGCCTCGGTAGAGTCTCGGGCATGAGCACACCGAAGACACCATGGAAGAAGGGTACGCAGGACGGCTACTCGATGGCAGCCATCGAAGTGCAGGTCTGCTACGACGACCTGAAGCAGGTCTACTCACAGCACGAGCCCGCTACGGCTGAGGATCGTGATGTTCTGATGTCGTGGCCCGGAGGTGGCCAAGAGCATGTCGGCTTCGCGCTGCTATCCGAAGCCACCAAGCGCGAGGCGATGTTCTCGATGCTGATCAACATGTCGAACAAACCCGGCTTCGTCGAGAAGCTTCAAGGCATGACCGACGAAGAGCGCGACGCTACGTTCGAGGAGATGTCGATCGTCGTCATGCACACGATGGGGGACATTGTCCGACGCATCGCAAAAGATTGTGTAGAGGCAGCTTTTCAGGACGTGTCCTCGAAGTGATCTATGCAGCTACGGTATCGGGGTCCTTGCCCTGTTGGCGGAGCTTGTGCCGATACCGCGCATTCTTGTTCGAGCAGCTGCGGGAGCAGTAGATCGAGGTGTCTCTCGCTGGTGAACTACATTCTTGCCACGCACATCCTTCAGGGGGTGCGACCACCTTCGGATGGTCCGGGCTCTTGTTCGGGCTCTGCGTGACTTGAGAGGCGTTCTTCCGAACCCAAGCGAGACGCTCGGCTCGCTGTTCTTCCTGTTCCTGTGCTTCTCGCCGCCTCTTCTCCCCACTCGACTTCCGAAGAGCAGCTGCGATGTGTCTCTCGCGGAGCTGTGCTTGATGGGCTTGTTCGTGAGCTGCTGCCGCTGCCTGCTCCCTCTCTGGACGTGCCTTCTTCCAAGCAGCCTTCTGCCGATCGTGTTCTGCTTGACAGACCTCTTGTCCATAGAGGGTCTTTCCGCAGGTGCGACACTTCAGCACGAAGTCGTCCAGGCTGCCCCAGACTGGTTGACGGTCTGAGTATCGTTCCAAGCCTGTGGATGAACACTTCGGGCAGAGCATGACGAATCGGTCGTTCATAAGGTACTTTCCGGTTGAGGGGGGTTCAGAGTCCTGTGGATAGGTGTATGTGTAGACAGAAGGAGGAACAATGCTGAGGCTAATCAACCTGATCCAGAACGCTCTTGGCGTCATCTGGGACCGTCGTTTCAGTGAGCTGTTGCGTCGATCACGCGAAGCAGCGCAGGAGGGTCTCACGCCTGAGCAAGCCTACCGCCGAGCTTACGCGGACGGGTATTGGGATGGGACCACTGATCTCACAAGTGTTCTACGTGAGAGCGAGTTCGCGATGCTGCACATGGCACACCATCACGCGACCCAACCACTGCCGTCTTGGCGTCCGCTCGTCGAGGGTGTGCACTAACAAGGTGTTCACTGGTTTGCCTATGAGCCTCCGGAGGTAGGAGGCCCCACCATGTCTGACCAGCGAACACGGCTGCTCTGTTTGGCGTCAAGCTGATGGACCGCAGCGCACGAGCCCTAGTCGAACCGATCCGCCAGCGGACACAGTACACGTGCATGTCGACAAGCATGACGATGGCTCTCCGTGCACTCGGTTTCGATCTGAACGAAGACACGGTCAACAAGGTCATGGGCGCTGCTCCCATGCAAGGCGCAGCTTGGGAGAACGCCTTGGCTTGCGCCAATCACTTTGGCTGCATCAGCACTCTCCGGGTTCCGGCGACTGTGCGCCAGCTGAAGGCTTGGTGCGATGCCAAGGTGCCCGTCATGATCGCGTGGAACCCCGAAGGGCGTGAGTGGTCTCACGCCAGCCTCGTGTACAACGTGACGGAGGGCCTTCCTACCACCCGGGTGAGTGCGGGCGTCTACGAGGACAACGGGCCCGGCCTGTACATCTGGGTTGCAGACCCGAACATCCCCCATCCTGAGAAGACCTTCCGCGTGGTGCACGAAGACACTTTCTACGCGAAGTGGTACGAGAAGTGGCCCAACTACCTTGTCCGTCGCCCGGCCTGTGCCGTTCAGCGCGAAGTGACCGAGGATGGGCGGCAAGTGCTCGCCAGCCGGACTGCCTCGCGACTCCCCGCATGGCCCAGCAAGATGTGGCCGAAGAACTCCACTTCCATCGATGATGTGGCTGAGTCGCTGAAGCACTTCATCAAGTACCCAGACACCTTCTACAACATCTACGAGCGCTACGATCCAGAGGAGTACGATCTCGTCAACGTGGACAAGCTCGTGGGTGCTCTTCGTCGCCGCAACCAGCAAGGCGTCAAGCAACTCGCCGAGAGGCTCGACAAACGCTTCCCCGGCTTGATCGGCAACGTCATCTGGGCCTTCGCCCTCGACGGGATTGAGAAGTCCGCCTCATCGGGCTGGATGGACACGCCTCTGTCCACCTGGACTGACCGACTCATCAATGGGTTCGCCCCCGCCCGTGGCATCACCGATCGCAACCTCCCAGTGGTCATGCGCCGCTACGCCTTCGAGCTGGGCGCGGCGGGCGAGTCGATGCCAGATTGGTTGCGGTACATGGGCACCGTGGACGGGGTGAACGTCCAAGCGGCTTTCGCGGATGGCACGAGCGCTGTCCCAGTGGAGACGATGTCCACACGGGTCGCCAGCCAGTACATTCAAGCCTGTGGCGGAAGCTGCGGTTGTGGCGGAAGCTGCGGCGGCAACTGCGCCTGCAAGAAGGAGACAGCATGCGCCAACGTTTGACGTGGGACAAGACCGCCGCCCGAGCCCCGAGCGGCATGTATGGCTTCACCAAGAAGGTCCAGGCGGACTGCGAGGGGGCTGTTCGCAAGCTCAACCGCCACGCCTCTTCGCTGGTGCGCTCCGCCTACAAGAAGGACTCCCGCATCTCGTCGTTCCTCCAGGTGCACACCAAGCGCGCCAAGTCCTCCTCTGCGAGGGTTCTGTTGGCCGCTCTGAAGCGTGAAGCGGATGTCCTGTCTGGGCATGGCGGGAAAGTCGCCGCAAGCCGCACACCGGGCCTGTACGGCTTCCCCAGCAACACCGTGAAGCTCGGCCTCGCGGTTTGCGCCCAACTCCGTGAGCAGGCTGGCTTGATCGGTGCTGCGCTACACGGCCGTCGGGTCTCCAAGCACGGCCAACTCACCAGCTTCTGGGGACAGCACTCGAAGAAGGCTCGTTGCTACAGCAGCCGCATGCTTCTCGCCGGCTACCCCGATCCAGATGCCAAGTACGCATCTGCCACTGACCCCAAGACCGCCTCTGATGACTCCTGGCTCGACTGGGACATGGATGCGGACACCTCCGACCACCTTGGTTGAGGCGAATGATCGTCGCCGGTCGGCGACCTCTGGAGACCTGATGAGCCAGCCTTCTTCCCTTCGCGTGGCAACCATGTGGCTCAAGGCCACTCGTGGTTTCCACGTCTCCCTCCGCGACCTCCCTCCCTTCTTGGTGCAGATCCTGGCCCGCGAGGCACGGTACAAGCGCCAAGACATCGAAGTGGTTCCCGCCAAGTCCGTGGAGATCGGCATCCCAGCGTTCGAGGGCAACCGCTCCTACGCGATCGCTGTCAACCTGGGCACCAAGCAGCACAAGTCTGTGCTCGGCGACTGGAGCGGCGGAGCCGGCTCAAGCCCTGTGGACCGTGGGGGCAGCTTCAACATCCCGTCCAACGCGGCGGTGATCAGCGGCGAGTACGGTGGACGAGGTAGCTTTGGCCGCATCTACATCAACCCGGACAACGTCGCAGCTCTGATCGAGCAGGACGACGGCGTCGAGTTGTCCGAAGACGAGAAGTACGCCATCGTCTTCATCAACATGTTCAACAGCCGTGGACGGAAGGACGCCTTCGAGTCCAAGGGGCTGGGTGAGTACAGCTCCTCGAACCCACTCGTTCGCAGCTTGGTGAGCAAGGGCCTGCTCAAGCTCCAAGGCGCTGGGGTCAAGGTCACGACGCAGGGCAAGAACGTCCGCAAGAGCCTCGACCGGAAGTACGAGAACACTTGGTAGCGGACGGCTGACCTACTTCCGGTGGAAGGAGACGCGAGGCGCGGACTCCTTTCGCTTGACGTGCTTCATGACGAGGTCCCGACGATCGGAGGATGCGATCTTGCCGATGGCTTCGGGAGCGCTCTTCCGAACGCCGTAGGTCACCTTGGTGTCGAAGTATTCGTCGAAGGCGTCGCCCAGAACGGTCTTCAGCAAGTCGATGTCCGCGTTCTTGTCGATCGCGTAGCCGATGTCTGGGATGGTCACAGTCGCTCGGCCGTTGACGGTGCCGTCGAAGTGCTTGGTCCCTGACACGATCCCTTCAGACTCGATAGCCTCGCGGAGCGCTGTCTTGACCGGCTTGATGCGATCAGTCAAACGACCCGTCAGAGCATGAAGTGCAGCAGCTACCTCGATCTGCTCGTCGAGGGTTTTGCTGTCGAGCCCGTCGGTCAACTCATCGACCAGGGTGAGGATCTGCTGGTAGCTGTTTTCGGAGGTCGTCGTCATGTTCAAGGTCTCCCGTGGTGGTGGTCACACGGTGCACCTTACCGACGTTGTCCGTACTTGAACTCACGATTGAGTTGTTGTGTTTGAAACTGGGCCCGCTCCCTGTGGCCCCCGCTCATCCAAACGACGTTGGGCCTCTGGGTTGCCCTTGGCTGCCGCGTTCTCCCACAGGCGATCGACCATCGACCGCAAGCCGGGAGCATTCCGGCGCTTCTCTTCTCGGGCCAGCCTGTCGGACTCGATGCGAGCGATCCTACGCTGGGCTTCCAGCTCCGCCCGGATGCGCTCCCTCTCTTGATCGTCAGAGTGCTGGAGCTTGAAACCCACCTCTCCACGGTAGCTCGACAAGTTCCACTGACAGAGCTGTCGCACAGGACACTGTCCGCAGGTGTCGCTTTCGGGATCATGGGACCGGGCGAAGCAGGGCTGGTTGAGTGCCCTGAGCACGAGCACCGAAGGGTCCGAGTGGTTCGAGGGGCCCGGGGAGGCGTTCACCCCTGAGAGCCTTCGAGCCACCTCGACACCCTCCGCAGTCAGGTAGCAGCGCTCGCCGTCCACCACGACCAGTTTGAAGGTCTCCAAGGTGTCCAACATGGAGGACCACTCGGAGACGATGTGGCCATGAAGCTGTTCGACTAGACGAACCGGAACGGTGGTGTCTGGTTGGAACCGCGCCAAACTGCCCAGGACGCGGAGAGTGGTTGCGCCTCGGGCGGGCATCGTCGGGGGCATCGTCGGGGAGGGGGTTGTGTTTGTCATACCAGCATCTACGCGCAGGCTGACGAAACCCAACCCCCCAGATCGGATTCAGGCGAACAGGCGGTGGTACAGGTCTTGGCCCAGCTCGGGATCGTTGGCCTCACGAACCAACGTCTCGCCGATGGTGGTCAACGTGTAGCTAGATTCGGAGCCCGATCCCTCGGTCTTGTCGACATAGCCACGACCCAGGAGCTGGGAGAGAGCCTTCACGATGTCCGAGAATTCGAGGCCCAAGTCGGCCCTCAGATCACACTCCGTCGAGAAGGGCTCCTCCTCGATGTAGGACAGGATGTTCAGGGCGCGCTCTGAAGCAGCCTTGCTCGACCGCAAAGCCGTACGCATGTCCTGGGTCAGAGAGGCCGCGCGGTTGCGCTGTACACCCTCTCTCGCGGCGATCTCGCGGCAGTTGAGGCCCTTGGTGGAGTCCTTGATGTAGCGTCCGTCCACAGCATCGACGCCAGCGACGTATCGGAAGATGCCGACGTACCGGTCAGGAGCGCCCGGCTTGTGGTCTCGGATAGCGCGTTCGATCTTGGCGAGGCCGCGCTGGCGATCCATCTCGTGAATGATCTTCTCTTCTTCACACCCCGTGCTGCCCACCACATCGACGAGCGGGGCGTGACCCGACCACATCGACTGCGCGCTGAAGTCCTGCTGCCCTTCGGCGTTGGCGGTCAGGTGGACGGGGACCTGAGGCGATGCCGGCGAGTGGCGTCCCGCCTGGGCGTGCAGGTAGCTCTTGGCCTCTCCCCACTCTTCGGAGCGAGACGGCGTCTTCAGGATCGCGCGGGCATCGCGCTCATTCTTGGACCGCGCGTTGCGGAACTCCCGCCCGTGGCAGTCCTTTGCGGCGTCGCGGAAGTGGCTGTAGGCACTGTTGATGGCCCAGTTCGCGACCATGCGTGGAGTGACGTTCCGCCCCGGGTGCTTCGCCCTGTAGGTAGCGATGCCGTCACGACGAATGATGTCGGCGACGAATTCGTGGGCGAGATCATCGATCTCGCCCAGGTTGCGCGACTTGGCGAGAGCTGCGCCCATGCGGCTCTTGATCAAGGACATCTTCGACGCGGTGTCGACAGCGAACCACCCAGCGGTGGTGTTGGCCTTGTTTGCGCGAGCCTTCACGAACAAGAAACACCGGTCGATGATCTCCTGGTCGGTCGGGGGCGTGCCCGACAACAGCTCTTCGCTCAGCGCATCTTCTTCGGTGAGCTGTGCGAGGAAGAGCCCACGCAGATGCTCCAACCGCTCGCGGCTGATACGCCGGAAACGCCCCTGGAGCAGCTCCGAAAGGACTTGGGGAACTTCCGAGCGAGAGAGCCAGAAGGCTGTGGGCGACATCGCTCCACGCTGCGCGTTGATGCCAGCGGAAACACCTTCTGGAGTCAAAGCCCATTGAGGACGCTTGCCAGACTCCTTCACGAGGGTCGTGAACTCGCGGCTTCTCGGGTAGGCCAGCGGGACAGGTGCCGCACAGCTCGGACACTGCTGCCCTTCATCGGACACGAGAGCCAGGGTGATCTTCTCGCGGCAGCTCTTGCACGTCTTGGCTGGCGTGTCTGCCTGCCACTTCATGGCGTGCTGCACCTTGCGGTACAGGCCGCCCTTGCCCTTCAGATACCACAGCCCGGCGATGACCAGGGGATGGGACTCCGTGTCGACGCCGAACTCCTTGAGCACGGCGTTGTACAAGTTGTGGCAGGGATCCACGCCGAGGCCCGCTCGAAACCCGGTGATCTCGCACAGAGCGGTGATCACCGCGTTGGACATGGGGGTCGGCTTGGGGAGGGGAGGGGCTTCCGGCAGATCGCCCACCACGCGTTCCACAAGATCAATGGGGCGCGGGAGAAGACCCGCCTCCAACACGGGACGGAGCCCGTCGCAGGCGACCACACTACGGAGATCCCTCGTGAAGGACTCCTTCAGATCGCCGAGGCCGAGCATCGACGCCAACGCATCCATCTGGAGGACCATGTCGACACCGTGCACGTCGAACCACTCGGATGTGTGGTTCCGGGTCCAGCGAGGACCTTTCCAGTCATGGTCGCTCTCGGACCGTCGGTTGATGGCCAGCTCGACACCGGCATCCGTCAAGCCCCAGAGACCGGTTCCGATCTGGACCGTAAGCGGCGTGGCCTTGCCGCAGTATTTGGATCGCTTGTTGCGGAAAGCGAAGCCGACCTTCGTCTTCAGGTCGTGCTTGCCTCCGCCCGTGATCAGCCAGTGGCCGGAGACGACCAGCGGATGTGTCTCAGGATCGATGCCTGCTCGGATCAGCGTCGGGTACAGAACATCGCCCATCGGAACGCCGATGCGGGGGCGGTAGTCGGAGAGCAAACCGAGCGTGTCGATCAGGGGTCCGACGAGGACCTTAGCGGTGGGGAGGGACGGGAGGGCTTGCACAGGCTTGCACAAGAGAGGGGAGAAGCCGTGTTCGGCTCCCGAGGTTTCCAGCATTGTGGCTCCAGACGGCAAGCACCGGGGAGGTGCAGCAGCGGTAGGTGTCGTTCGTCAGTTGGCCACGACTTTTGAATAAGGGAAGGTCAGGGACGTGGCCTGAACGGAGACTATTCCGAGGTGTCGCCTGGGGTCAAGGGCGTATGATCCATTTCTTCTACAGCCCGACAGGGGCGGGCTGTAGTTTCCCTATACGCTATGGGTGGTAGCCCCTTGGAGCGAGATCACCATGCACCACCTCCGTTTCGCCCGTGCCTTCAGTCGAGGAGAGCTGTCCGCCTTGGACCAGCAGATCCGGATCAAGGCCCTCTCCCAGATCGCCGGCAAGAGGTCTGACTTTCGGTCGCTCATGGCAGCCACGAAGCACTTCCTCTCCCAGGGGATTCGTCTCCACGAGGACTGGGTATCGCTGTCTGGCGTAGGTATTGCGACCGCGTTGCAGCGGAAGGCGCTTGGAATGAAGCTCCCCGAGCAAGAGGGGATGTCTCTCCTGGGATCGATCGTGGGAGGCGAGTCGCTCGCCAGTCACAAGCGAGGGCAGATCGGATCGGCTGCTGACGCGGTTGCCTCTGACGTTCTCGGTGGCGCAAGCTCCAACAACTTCAAGGCGATCATGCTCCGCCACCTGAGCCAGCGGGCCAAGACGATCTTCGTGAAGCGCCAGCGGCGTCGCCACATCGACGATCCGGTCACAAGGATCGCTCCAGGCATGGCTGAAGACGAGAGCGGCTCGGGCATGGCTCCGGCCGACGTGATGATCGGAGCTGATCCCAACGTGCTCTCCACCGACCCCATGGTGCGCGGGTGGGTCGAGGACTCCATCGACAGCTGGCGTCCCCGGATGGACTACTGGAAGGACATCGCCAGCGCCTGGGTCGACGATCCAGGGGCTCGGGGCCTTCAGGTTGACCTCGCCCAGCAGTACGGCGTGTCCGCCACGACTGTCAAAAACGCGGTCAAGGGCTTCGTCAAGTATCTCGCGAGCGAGCTGGAGCGCGACAAGCGCATGAAGAAGCACTGGACCTCGCTCCTCCTCAGAAGCGAGATCCAGCAGGACATCCAGCGGGCGATGCGCGTGGCCTCCTCCGATGAGCTGCGTGTCCGACACGCAGCACGAGTCGCCGAGTTCGTGGAACACCTGACCCGCTGCGCCTTCGGCAAGTTCGAGCCCTATGCGGCTCAAGCAGACCGGATCGCCGCCGTGTGGTGCCAAAGCGTCGAACACACCCATCTCAAGAGGCAGCTTCAGAGTGCCGAGCGGCTCGTGAACCAGGGCAGGATGGCAGAGGCTGATGCCTTGATCCAGTCGAGCGCGGTGACCAAGCAGGTGCTCCGCGCCAACATGCCGGAGGCGACGATCGCGAAGCTTCGCGACTGGGCACACGCTCTCTAGCCCCTTGAGGCCCGCGCCCTGAAGAGGCTGTCGATCTGCTCCCTGAGGGTCAAAGCCCTGGTTTCCCCGGTGGCGAGATCGACAGAGTCCATGTTCGACCACTGCTTGATGGGCAGTGCGATCACGGAGACGTTGGACCATCGAACGGTCCGTCCGTCGAGGGTCTCAAGCACGTAAACATCGTCAAGAGGGGCGGGTCGGCCCTCCGCTTCCTCATCCCACTCCCCCTCGGCGTACAGAGGGGGATGGTCGATGGTTTTAAGGGTTCCGATCTGATCAGCCGGGTCCGAGGTGCCGGCCATGTGGATGAACACGAGATCCCCAATGACCGGGTTCCACATGCGGTCCCTCTGAGCAGAGGTTTTTGGAGCATTGTCCCCCATCAACGTGCTGCTCCACAGATGGTAGGCGAGAATGGGGAGTAGTGCCTCTGCGGTCATGCGACTCTCTCGACGAGTGTGGTCTCGCGGACAGCTAGATCGGACAGCTGCTGCATCGCTGTCTTCAGGATGGCGCGCTGCATCCCCTCAACAGCCGCATCCACTGCAAGGCTCCCCGATCCGCCCTTGGTGTCGAGGGCACGCAAGGTCTGCCGGATGAGCTGTAACAGGTAGCGGAAGTTCGGCGGTGCCATGTCGATGAGCTGCCCGATGCTGTCGGGGTGTCGGATGGACCCCTTGCGTGAGACGAACTCGATGGGCTCCCCCTCGTCTCCCTCGCCGAGGTCCAGGCGCATGTACCCCCCGTTCACCCTGAGAGATGCCCGGGACTGTTTGTCCTCGACAACTGCGTCGACCGAGAAGAAGCGGAGATCGATGTGCAGCAAACACCGAGCCAGCACCTTCCAGGTGTCCGTGTGCGCTGCGATCAGTTTGCGGTTTCGAGCGTAGCCATGGGGGATGTACTTGTGGGGGAGCGGAAGCTCGAAGTCGACCCGACGATCGACCTCTGCCCACCAAAGCGCTTTGATGCGCCCCCACTCATCGGCGAGTAGAAAGTCTTCGTTGAAGTGGTGACGGGGAGCGCTGTTGGAGACCCACTCCTCAAACCGCTTCGCGATGTCTGTGTCCGAAGCCACGGACAGCTTGCCGGCCGGCGGGGTCAGAGGCCGATGACGTTGGTTCGTCCGGCCGTTCGCCCACGAGATCAACCACCGCTCATCGACAGAGAGCGCGAGGATCTCTTCGGTGTGGGTGGCGTCGTCGAGGTGCATGTACAGCTTGCCAGGGACCATGCCGAGATCATTTTTCATGCTTGCTCTCCGCGCTCTTCGAGACGAGAAACTAGGTAGTAACTGCCGCCTGCGAAAGCCAGGGTGAGGGTGGAGCTCAGGTGTTGAAATTTCCAGCGCTGTGGTCGTTTGATGCCAGGACGCTGTGCACGAAGGGCTCTTCGAGCATTGCTCGTTTGCAATTTGATCTCGTCCTCGTAGGCATCCCAACCTTGAGTCAGAACCCTCTGCTGATTGGGCGGGAGGGACCCCCCTTGTCCGACACCGCCGTCGAAGTAGGTGAACAGGCAGTTCCGGCCGGAGGGATTGCGCTTGTAGGGCTCGACCCTCGTGCGGGTCCAGTAGACGCGGCAGAGCAGTCGAGGGTAGTCACAGCCTTCAGGCTGACAGCGCTTGATCCAGGGTGTTGCAGGGAGCCCTGCGGCGCGAAGGTGCTCAGCCACACGCCGCACAGCGACCTGACTGACAGCTTCGCGCCGAGCACAGGAAGGGATCTCGTCGGACTTGAAGGGTTCGTCGAGTTCGACCCGCTCCGACAGGAAGGCCAACCAGGGGCCTCCGGGTGCGGTGCTCATCTTCGGCACGTCGGTGACGTTGAGATCAGATCTCATCGTAGACACCTGACAGCGCATCGGCCTCTTCGATGTCGATGCGCCGGCCCATCTTGCTCATTGCCAAGGTTCCACGTAGAGCACTCACATCGGTCACCTGCTCAAGAGACACGTGCCTGAGCGACCGTCGTGCGTCCCTCAGGGCGATCCTGGCTAGGTTGAACTTCTCGACTCGAAGGTATGAACGGACCATGTCGAGGTGGAAAAGCACCCTTCGGCAGGCACTATTTGCCTTCTCGGAGGGGGTGAGGTCGGTGAGCATGATGATCTGATACATGGAGAGCCTACTCAGCGAGAGGGATGTCGAGGTGGTTGATGGCCTTGGGGTTGTCCATCATGTGAACCCACAGCCGAACGATTCCTGCCTGCCGAAAGTCCAGAGTGAAGTAGCAACCCGTTCCGGTGGGCATCTGGATGAGCATCATGGAGCCTTTGGTCGACCACCAGTTCCAGCCTTCAGGCTCCTCCGGCAGTTGTTCAGCCCCTTCCTGAAGCTCGCCGCATAGCTGGTGCATGTTGGGCGGCAGCTCCGAGAGTGCGAAGGGGAGTAGGCGGGACATGGTGTTCATCGAAGGGTCTCCACAGTAGAACTACGCGGGAGTGGTTGAAACTAAACCCCCCAATCAGATGTGCATCATGGTGTCGGCGTTGCGAGCGCGGATCTTCTCGATGTCGAAGTCGTCGTTGCGCCACGAGAACTCGTGGAGGCGCAGGCGCTTGACCTTGCCGTGGTCCGACTGGATGCCGATGGTCTTCGCGCCGATCGAGACGATGATGCCGGTGTAGCTCAAGTTGTAGGAGTCGTACTCGGCACGGTCTCCGACGCGGAAGGTGAGGTCGTAGTCCTGGTCGTACGGGACCGACTTACCCGACATCGAACCGTCGCGGTGGTGCACCTTCAGGTAGCGGACCTTCTTGTTGGTGCCGAACAGGCGGACGTAGTCTCCGGGCTTCACCTCAACGTGGTGGCCCTTGCGAGCCTCGCCCTCGTAGACCACGCCAAAGCGCTTGCGGTCGCGAGACTTGACGTTGTGGTGGGTGGTGACACCGTTCTCGGTGGTGACGGTGGGCTCAGCGGTGATGGCGGCGGCGTTGTTCATGGGGTCAATCTCCTTACACCTGTACTACGTGCCGCCTGTCGAAACTAAACCCTAAACCGTTGAGAAAGTTGGCGCGTGGGTAGGGTGCGCAGTCAGGAGGTCACCGATGGAAGAGCGGGAAGCCGTCTACTGGAAGAGCAGCGAGCACGCAGACGAGTACAAGGTCCGCGTGTTCCGGCGAACGGAAAAGCCGGGAGAGGTCGGAACCTACGCTGGTCGGGAGGAGGTGTTCACTGGCACCGTGGACTTCCAGACGCTGGAGCGGCTGATGGCCGACCAGCCCGAGACGCGATGGGTGCACTTCAACCCCGCCGCCGACCCAAGTGCCCTCCACATGGAAGGAGCACCTGAATTTGTCGGCAAGCTTCCCGTGCGCACAGAGCTGACGGTGCTGCCTGCCGACGACCCCAAGCAGAAGAAGATCGGATTCGCGGTCTATGAGATCACTGCGGGGGCTGATGTCTTGAAGGTCCCAACAGGGATGTCCATCGAGGAAGCCGTTGAAGCTCTGAAGGTCGGCGGGGCCGTGGCCTTCGGCATCGCCACTACAGAGACTGACCTCGAAGCCGGTGACGTGGTCATCACACAGGGGCTCTTCGGCTACATCATCGGCCCCGTCATCCGTGAGGGAAACTCCGTCTACATGGAGTCCGAGAGCGGCATGATCGGGATGCTCCAGTGGAACTCTGGCCTCGAACAGCCCCGTTGGACTTGTCCTGGCCACATCAACTCAAGAGCTATCAAGCACACGGAGCTGGAACGATGATCATCTGCACCGACCACCACTACAGGGACTCGAAAGGTCACTACACCTACAACCCTGAGGACACCGATGCAATTTGGAGGATCACCGAGCGAGCTGTGCGCTCGACACTCCCCAATTACGATGTGCTCGTGTTGGTGGTGGGTCTCCCAGGCTCTGGCAAGAACACGTGGCTGGTGGACCACGCCAAAGACAGGCGACTCTACGTGGACGCAACGTTCTCAAGAGCGGAATGGCGCAAGCCGTTCGTCCAGACCGCCAAGGACCTCGGCAAGCCTGTCATCGCGGTGTGGGTGGACACCCCTCTGGAGCAGTGTCTCGCGCAGAACTCTGAACGCGACCCCGACAGGCGCATTCCGGAAGAGCGCTACGACGGGTGGTGGGCCAGCTTGATGGAGTCGCCCCCTTCAACCTCAGAAGGGTTCGATGCCGCATGGCGGATCACTTCGCATGACAACGTCGGCATGGAGTGCCACGAAGTGCCCGCGTACGACGGGGCCCAAGGCACTCAGGACCCATCAGCCCGCCGTGATGATCTCCTGCTCTACCCTTGACGCCGTAGCTCAAGTCCCAATATGGTCGACGCTGTGCCCAGGCTCACAGGTTTATCTTTGAGTCGGCCCCCGTAGGGGGGCCAAGTCACTCGGTCTTAGGATCTAACTCCACTTCTGCAAGTGGGATGCGTGCCCGAAGGATGCGGGTGTCGTCGAAAGACGGCTGGCAAGGAACTCCAGCAGGGTCAACCTCACACCAAGGAGAACTGGAACCGAT
>Ga0136601_1000393_pt1 | contig 19604 bp, 21 predicted proteins | sample AntRauMFilla2699_FD_181020 | JGI IMG/M metagenome (GOLD analysis project Ga0136601, IMG submission 181020) | Saline lake microbial communities from Rauer Islands, Antarctica - Metagenome Filla 2 #699 | ecosystem: Environmental > Aquatic > Non-marine Saline and Alkaline > Saline | place...
AATCCGCAATTAATGAGGGGCAATTACTAAAAGAACAGTTAAGGCTTCAAGAAGATAAACGCGAAGCTATGCGAAAACTGGTTGAAGAAAAAGATGTGATCAGTGTGATCTCTGGTTTTCCTTCTTCTGGATATGACATTAGAGAATGGTATGAAAAATATATCATTGCAATACCTTTAGCAACGTTCTCCATTACCCTGTTTGTGTTTCTGCTGATAGGACTTGGTAAATTTTTAAAAGCCCAAAAAGAGAATAAAGTATTATAGTATAAATGTTTAAAAAATAGTGTAGAAGCTACTGAAATTGTAGAATTTGAATTCAGCTTTGAATCATAAAACGACAAAATAATATTATGCGTTTTTAAATACCTTAAAGAGTAAGAGGGTATGAAATAAACTACAATGGAGTTACTGAAAATAGGAGTATTTATAGTGGCGATTTGTTTAAAATACCTGCGCTTTCCTAAAGTAGGAGATAATACTAACTGGAATGAAAGGCATTTTTTACTATTACCAATAATAGCTTTTATTCTATGATGTTAAATTTACAATACAAAAAAAATGCATTAATTAAAAAATTATGGCGCATAAAAAAACACTATTAGTTACGGGTGGAGCTGGGTTTATAGGCTCAAATTTTATAAATTATCTTCTTGAAAATAACCAAGATATAACCATAGTTAACATAGATAAGCTCACGTATGCAGGTGAGCTTTCTAATTTATCTGAGGTAGCTAATAATGATAATTACCAATTCGTTGAAGGTGATATTTGTGATCGTGTCTTAGTAGAAAGACTTTTTAATGAGTATCAGTTTGATGGTGTTATTCATTTTGCGGCAGAGTCCCATGTGGACAACTCTATAAAAACCCCCGATGCTTTTATTGAAACCAATGTTTTTGGTACTTTTAATGTATTAGACGTTGCAAAAAAATACTGGATGGATAGTCCAAATCAACCTAAATCAGGATGTGAAGACAATCGTTTTTTACACATTTCAACGGATGAAGTTTACGGTACATTAGGTGAAACTGGTTTCTTTATAGAAACCACACCATATGCGCCTAATAGTCCATATAGTGCATCCAAAGCCTCGTCTGATTTTATTGTACGAAGTTATTTTCACACCTATGGTATGAATGTAGTCACTACAAATTGTTCTAATAATTATGGACCAAAACAGCATGATGAAAAGTTAATACCTACCATCATTAGAAAAGCGATTTCAGGTGAAAATATTCCCATTTATGGTGATGGTAAAAATATTCGCGATTGGTTATATGTTTTGGATCATTGTAAAGGAATTTACTTAGCATTTCAAACAGGAAAAACAGGTGAAACCTATAATATTGGTGGTAAAAACGAACGCAATAATCTAGAAATTGCACATACTATTTGTGAAGCACTTGACTTCTTACGGCCGAAAAGTATCTCATACAAAAAACAAATTACTTTTGTGTCAGATAGACCAGGTCATGATTTTCGTTATGCTATTGATGCAAACAAAATTGAATCAAATTTAGACTGGAAAGCAGATGAAAATTTTGAATCAGGTATTAAAAAAACAATTAATTGGTATTTAAATAAATATAAAAAATAGATGAAAGGAATTATACTCGCTGGAGGATCTGGAACTAGACTTCATCCATTAACGTTATCTGTAAGCAAGCAATTAATGCCTATTTACGATAAACCCATGATTTATTATCCGCTTTCAACCTTTATGTTTGCTGGGATTAAAGAAATTTTAATCATTTCTACACCCAAAGATTTACCCCTTTTTAAAGATCTTTTGGGAGATGGAAAAAAGTATGGTTGTACTTTTGAGTATGCAGTACAGGAAGAGCCAAATGGATTAGCAGAAGCTTTTATAATTGGAGAAGAGTTTATAGGGAATGATAAGGTGGCCTTAATTTTAGGTGATAATATTTTTTATGGCTCAGGATTAGCAAAATTAATGCAAACCAACAACAACCCTGATGGTGGTATCATTTATGCTTATCGTGTTCACGATCCTGAACGTTATGGCGTAGTAGAATTTAATGCAGATGGACAAGCTATTTCTATAGAAGAAAAACCAGAGCAGCCAAAATCAAATTATGCGGTTCCAGGGATTTATTTTTACGATAATTCGGTGGTTGAAATCGCAAAGACTATTGAGCCTAGTCATAGAGGTGAACTTGAGATAACAGATGTTAATAGAGAGTATTTAAGACAGGGTAAATTAAGCGTTAGTATTTTAGATCGCGGTACCGCTTGGTTAGATACGGGAACTTTTCAATCTCTTATGCAAGCGTCTCAATTTGTTGAAGTACTAGAAGAAAGGCAAGGCCTTAAAATAGGTTCAATTGAAGCTGCAGCTTTTGAAATGGGGTACATTTCAGAAAATCAATTTAGAGCATTGGCATAACCACTTTTAAAAAGCGGTTATGGAAAAAATTTATTAGGCATATTGAATAAATAATAATGACTGTATTAGAAACGAAATTACAAGACTGTTTTATAATAGAACCTAGAGTATTTCAAGATAAAAGAGGTTATTTTTTTGAATCCTTCAATGAAAATCAATTTCATAAATTAACTGGGACTAACACAAAATTTTTACAAGACAATGAGTCTTATTCAACAAAAGGTGTTTTAAGGGGGCTGCATTATCAAGTCGGTAAACATTCTCAAGCCAAGTTAGTACGTGTTGTTAAAGGAAATGTTTTGGATGTAGCTGTTGATATTAGAAAAAACTCTCCGACGTTTGGCCAATATCTATCTGTTGAACTTACTGGAGATAATAAGAAACAATTATTTGTACCAAGGGGCTTTGCTCATGGTTTTGTTGTTTTAAGCGACACAGCCATTTTTTCTTACAAATGCGATAATTATTATAATGCAGCATCGGAAGGCGGCATAATATATAATGATCCAATTTTAAATATAAATTGGCAATTACCTGAAGAATCTCTTTTAGTTTCTGAAAAAGATGTGACTTTGCCTAAACTAGATAATGCAAATCTATGATTAAGATTTTAGTAACTGGAGGAGACGGACAACTAGCAAGCTGTATAAAAGACCTTAAAAAACCATATGATAATTTAAAATTTATTTATACAGATTATCAGGAGTTGGATATTACGGATTTAGAAGCTGTTGAGGTGTATTTTAAGAGCAACCCAGTTGATTATTGTATTAATTGTGCTGCTTATACCTCTGTAGATCAAGCTGAAAAAGAGCAAAAAAAAGTAACAAAAATAAATGAAATTGGCGTAAAAAATTTAGCTGTCGTATGTGAAAAAAATAATTCAACTTTAATTCATATATCTACAGATTTTGTTTTTAATGGTCGGAAATCAAGTATTTACAACGAAAACGATGTTACAGATCCTTTAAGTGTCTATGGAGAAACAAAACGTAATGGTGAAATTCAGATACAAAATCATCTAACAAAATATTTTATATTAAGAACGTCTTGGCTGTACTCGGAACATGGTAATAATTTTATGAAAACCATGATTAAATTATCACAGGAGAAAAGTCAATTAAGCGTAGTAGCAGATCAGATAGGTACACCTACTTATGCAACAGATTTAGCTTCGGTAATTTTAAAGTTAATATCATTGAACAACACACAGTATGGCATTTATAATTATAGTAATGAAGGCGTTGCTAGTTGGTGTGATTTTGCTAAAGCTATTTTTGAAGAGACTGGTTCTAAAATAAAATTAGTACCTATAAAAACTGTCGATTACCCTACACCCGCTGAAAGACCCCAATTTAGTGTACTTGATAAAACTAAAATAAAAAGAACATTTCTTTTAGAAATACCACATTGGAGAGATAGCCTTAAAAAGGCATTATCAAAATATTATGGATAAAAATTTACAGATAGCGATAAAAGCACCTTTAGCTGTGGAAAGAGTAATCATGGATATTTATGAGGCAGCTTTTTCTGTAGAATTTAAGGGTGATAATTCCTCATTATCTGAAGCAATTATGAAGGTCAATACTGGAATTAACCCACATGTTTTTCCTACAGATATCCCTACTATTTCCGAAGAAAATACTCAAATAGGTTATACAATTAGAAAAAGCAAGGAAACTTTTTGTATTGAGGGTTTATTTGATGGCACGAAATAATTTATAAAACGCAATGGTGACTTCAATTTTAATGTTGCTCTAGTAAGTAAAGGAAAATCTGTTTTAGGTGTTTACTTATGTAGTGGTAACTCGAACTATTTATTTTGGAAATGTGGATGTGAATAAGGCTTTTAAAGAAGATTTAGAGGTGGATCATGTAGCTATGGGTACGATTTTAGAGTTAGCAAAACCACTTCAACCGAAAGTCGAAAATTTAAGTGCAATTCAAGTTGTTTGAAATCGTTTTTATATAAATCCGAAAACACTGAATTTTGTAAAAAATTTAAAAGCAGTCGGTAAGGATGTTGAAATCTGTACTAAGGAAATCCCTTTAAATTTTTGTTTAATCGCCGAAGGTTTGGTGAACGTATATCAGCGTTTTTCACCAACTATGGAATTGGATACAGCCGCAGGGTATGCTGTTTGTAATGCGTTGGGAATTTCCATAGAAACAATAAAAGTTTTAGTTTATGATAAAGGAAGTCTATTGAACAGATACTTTTTGATTGGAAAATAATTGCAGATTTTTCCTTCAAAAGATATTTTGCAAAAACACCAACTTGGAGTTTTACAGGAGCCATTGATACTATTATTCTATCATGAGTTGTTACCGTTGACCCTACGCAGGGTTCAAAATAGGATTGCCGAAGTAGAGTATTTAACTGTGAATGCTGGATTAGTAATATTAGCTGTTTTTGTATTACCATATAAAAAAGATTGTCAGAACATTAGAAGTATCGTTAAAGATAATAATTTTGTTAAAAATTATGTGAATACCAGTGTTGAAGAATGCAAAAGGCTGGATAAAAAAGTGTGTGCAAGCGAAATTAAAAATATAACAGATATTTCTGCACCTTATGAAGCGCCCGAAAATCCTGATATAGAAATAAAAACAGAAAACGAAACCTTTGAAGTAGTAGCACAAGGTATCGTATATTATATAACTCCAAAATTGTCAAAGAACAATGAGTAAGTATTGTTTAAATTATTTATATGAATTAGAGAGCGTAGCAATTTTTGTTATGCGTGAAGTTTGGGTACAATTTGAAAAACCAGTTCTTTTATTTTCGGGAGGAAAAGATTCTATTTTGTTTACCCATTTAGCGAAGAAAGCTTTCTATCCGGTCAAATACCGTTTCTTTTAATGCACGTGGACACTGGACATAATTCCCCTGAAACTATTCAATTTAGAGACGATATAGATATTAGTCCTGGTGATATGATTGTAGGTTCTAACAACAAACCAGGGGCTTCTGAAGATATCGAGGTGATGTTGGCTTAATAATAGTCCAGCAAAACCAAGTGCTAAATATCCAATTAGACATACGTTCAACGTCAGATAGACATGATAAAAGGAGTGACTTATAAATATAACATTAGTACTTTAGATTGTATTTCAGGTGATTCTGAATTAAAAATGAACGACATATCTAAAGTAAAGATTAGAACAACGAAACTATTAATGACAGATTCTTATAGAGAAAATAGAACTACTGGAAGTATTAATTTAGTATACGATGCAATCGATGAAACGCTGGCAGCAGGAATAATAGTTTAATTGAATAATAATTAAAACCAGTAAAATGATGAGAAATTAGTTTAAACAACTTTTTCTAATTAGAATAGCGTATAGTGAATATAAAAGTTAAATACACTCAAAAATAAGAAGTCAAGACAGATAAGAACTTTTTTTAACATTTATCGCAGTAGTACCAAATGATGTCACTTTTACTAAACAATATACTGAAGATTTAGCGCTCTATACAAAACTACTGATGTTGTAGAGAATCAAATCAATAGTTAAAATGTTGCATAAGGCATAAGATTTAAATTGCCAAACAAAGTTATACAACCTAAATTTATGCTGAAAGTATGAACTAATAACGCTGAGGATTTTATACTTAATAACGTGATAAATAATAATAATGACAGAAAGTTTGAATTAAATTGAAATAGTTTTTTCCAATTCTTTAATACAAATAAGTATACAGACTACAATATTGAACAAATAACATATATTGTAAAAAAATTCTGAGATTGTTTACTTCAATTTTTATATCGAAGCATGTATTAATACAAAGGATGGGAGTTAACGTATATTAAAAAATAATAATATAAAGAAAGGACTTTAAAAAAAGCTTTTTTTGTTTAAAAAGGAAGATTTAATTCTGTTATTTTACACTAAAAAAATTTGATACATAAACTCAAATCCATAGTACAATCTGATACTTTTAAAAAAAGTGCGATTGTTTTAATACTTCGTGTGTTTGGTATGGTTTTAGGTTACGCATCAATTATACTTATTTCAAGGTTGTTTGGAGCAGAAACCTATGGGCGTTTTGCCTTACTGCTTACTACAGCGCAGTTTTTGTTGTTAATATTCTCATTAGGCTTGCCCTTTTCTATAGTAAAACTGACATCAGATATTAATTTTTTTAAAAACAATGTACCTCAAAATAATTATTTATTGTATTCATTAAAAGCGCTTTTAATTTCAGCGATTATTGGAGCTGTTAGTATCTTTTTGTTATCCAAATTTGTTGCTGTTTATGTTTTTAAAGACGTATTACTTATACCATATTTGAAAGCGTTATCTTATTTTTTTGTGTTTTTGGTCTTACATAAATTTTTAGTTGAATTCACAAAAGGAAAAAAACGCTTTACAACCTATGGACTATTTCTCTATGTTTTGCCATATGTCCTGTTCTTTATTGTTTTCGGTCTTATGTACTTTAATAACCAAAACGAAACAGAGGAGAGTATCTATATAGCTTATCTACTTCCCTTTCTAATTTTAGCAATAACTGCTTTTTTTTTCCTACCATTAAAAAAGCTAAAAACAAAAACAAGCTATAAATATAGTACACTTTTTGCATTAGCTTTGCCCATGCTTTTTAGTGCAGCTTTTATATTTATATCTAATTGGACAGATATTTTTATGCTCGGTGCGATGGTTAGTAAAGCAGAAGTTGGTATTTATAATGCAGCTTATAAAGTGGCAACAATTGCTTTAGTAATTATTACCGCTATTAATACAGTATTAGCCCCAAAAATTGCTACATTGTACAGTGAAAATAATATAGAGGGTATTAAAAGTGAAGTTCAAAAAGCCACTAAAATAATTACCTTCTTATCTATACCTATATTTGTGCTAGTCATAGTATTTAGAAAACAGTTTCTGTCTATCTTTGGAGCAGAATTTGTACAAGGTGAATACGCATTAATTATTATCGCAATTGGCTTACTATTTAATGCCGTTTCTGGTAGCGTTGCTCAAATTTTAAATATGACAAAACACCAACAAGAACTAAAAAAGTTTACCATGATAAGTGTTATAATTAATGTTGTTTTAAATTATATTTTAATTAAACACTTCGGTATTATTGGCGCTGCTATTGCAAGTTTGGTATCTAATGTGGTATTAAATGTCTTGTGTATTGTATTTATAAAAAAGGAATTTAATTTTTACGCATTTTTTAAATTTTAACGCATGCTAAAATTCAGAATCAAGTTAAACAGAAAATGGCATACGTGGCTTAATAGAGTTAAGTATGTATCTGTATTCAAAATTGAAGGAAAAACTAGTATTGAAAAACGTGTAAATATTAGACCTTTTTTTAATGCAAAAACACCTTTAAAAATTATTCTTAAAAACAACACTAATTTAAAACACGATATTTTAATACAAGGCTCAGGAACTTTAATTTTAGGCGAAAACTCTTATGTAGGCTCGTATTCTGTAATTGGAGTAAATAACAGAATAGAAATTGGAAACAATGTTATGATTGCAAATGCGGTATCAATTCGAGATACAGACCACAACTTTGAAAATTTAAACATTAACATGTTAGAGCAAGGAATGCAAACAGCCCCCGTTTACATAAAGGATAATGTTTGGTTAGGACATGGAGTTGTCATAACAAAAGGAGTTACTGTGCATTCTGGAGCTATTGTAGCAGCAAATGCAGTGGTAACAAAAGATGTTCCAGAAAACACCATTGTTGGAGGAGTTCCAACTAAAATAATTAAATATAGAAATGGGTAAGCCTATAGATTTTATATGTGTTGGTACGCAAAAAGCAGGAACAACAACATTACACGATGTTTTAAAAAAACATCCAAATATTTACTTGCCAGAACGTAAAGAAGCTCATTTTTTCGATATGGACGAACGCTTTGATAAAGGTTTAGATTGGTGGATGGGAACTTTTTTTCAAGGGGACAAAACCAATAAAAAAACTGGTGTTTTTACACCGGAATACTTGTATTTACAAAATGTTCCAGAACGCATAAAAAACACTTTAGGAGACGGTTTAAAAGTAATAGTTATACTTCGTCAACCGACAACAAGAGCCTATTCTCACTACTTAATGAGTAAAAGAAGAGGCTTTGAAACTGAGGACTTTAAATATGCTTTACAAAAGGAATCATATAGACTAAAAGAAAACACCTATTTCAATAGCAATCATTTTAGTTACCTAGATAGAGGTTTGTATTACAATCAATTAAAAAGATATATAGATACTTTTGGTAAAGAAAATGTAAAAGTATTTATTTTTGAAAATGATATTATTAAAAATATTGAGTCCACATTAAAAACCATACAGGAGTTTATTCATGTTCCTTATGAAGTATTGGAAACAGCTATAAAAAGCAATCAAGCTTCAGAGCCTAAATTAAAATGGCTTAGAAGTATTATCTTTAATAAGAATAATCCTGTAAAAAAATTATTTAGTCATTTGCTTCTAAAAGAAGATTTTAAATTTAAAGTAGCTTCCAAAATAAATGCGATAAATCAAAAACCCACGAAATCGGACAAATTAACCAGTCAAGAAATACAAAAAATAACAAACACTTATTTTATTGAAGACATTAAAAAAGTAGAACAATTATTGAATATAGATTTATCTTTATGGAAATAAATAAACCAAACATTAATCTATTCATCGTTGGAGCGGCTAAAGCAGGAACAACATCACTTTACAATTATTTATATCAACACTCTCAAGTCTTTTTTCCTTTAGTAAAAGAGCCGAATTATTATTCTCGAGCGGAAGCCCACAATCCAAATGCTTATGCAAAACCGAAGCTAGGTAAGTTCTATCATAATAAGATTATAACAGATGAAAGGGTTTATTATTCCTTATTTCAAGTGGCACAAAACTTTCAAGTGGTGGGAGATGCAAGCCCTTCTTATTTATGGGATACGGAGACTGCGCAAAAGATTTACAACGATTTTCCAGAGGCAAAAATCGTTATACTTTTAAGAAATCCTGTGCAAAGAGCCTATTCGCAATTTTTGATGGACTTAAAAGATGGAAATCAAAGTGAAACGGATTTCTTAAAAGCGCTCAATAATGATAAAAATAAACAACCAAATATTTGGGGAAGAGCACATTTATATGAAGAATTAGGTTTGTATTATAATCAAGTAAAGCAGTATATTGATGTGTTCTCTAAAGATCATGTAAAAATTATTCTATATGAAGATTTTATAAAAAACACCGAAACGGTTTTATTAGACACATTTGATTTTTTGAACTTAAACATCCAAGAAATAGATACTATTGATTTTAATAAAACTCATAACCCTTATACTGAACCTAAAAATAAAATTGCCAAGCAGATACTTCGAATAAAAAATAAATCAGGTATTATTAAGCGCTTAGCGCCTAGTTTTATTAAAAACTACTTAAATAAAAAAGTGCTTTTTAAACCAGGAACAAAACCAGAACTATCTATCGAATCCAAAACGTATTTAAATAATATTTATTCAAATGATATTAATGAATTAGAAAAATTAATAAATAAAGACTTAAGTTTATGGAAAACAAGTAATTATTGACTCATTAAGTATGTTATGATTAAAAAGGTACTACAGTATTTTCTTAAAAAATATGGAAAAACTTACATTATAGATCAATCTATACCAAATGGTTTGGTTATTTATATTTTTAAAAAAAGGCTAGTTATGCTTATTCGGAGCGCTTTGAAAACCAGAAGGAAAATCTTTATAGATAAGAAAGTTAAAATATTAAATAAATCCGCCTTTAAATTTAATAGTGGCTGTACTATTGAAGAAGATGTTATATTAGACTGTTATGGTACAACAGGAGTAGTTTTAGGCAATAGTTCTAAAATTGGCTTACATTCTATAGTAAGTACTACAAGTCATTTATCTAAATTAGGAAAAGGGCTTATTATTGGTAATAATTCATCAGTAGGAAGTTTTTCATATTATGGTTATTCACTATATTATTTTTATTAAAGATGGACGAGTTTTATGGATTAATACGAAAGTGAAAATCTTATGATAATTCGGGTTTTGACAAAGTACATGAACAAAAACAAATAGATATTTTGCTGAAGACATATTCAAGTTGCAAAAATTAATAAATCGAAATTTAAACGCATGGAAGAATTAAGCCGACACGCTAAATTAGTTAATCGCAAGGTTAATATTATAATTGTTAATTACAATTGTTGGATGTTTACCATAGAATGTATTTCTAGTTTACTGAAATCGACTAATACTAATTTCAATGTTTTTATTATTGATAACCAATCTACAGACAATAGTATTAATGAAATTAAGGAATGGAGTAATCATAAACGATTAGGATATACATGCGTTCCTGGAAATACAGAAAGAATCGAAAAATACTTAACTTCTCATATCTCATTAATAACATTAATAAAAAACAATAATAACGATGGCTTTGGCGCAGGAAATAATGTTATTTTAAAGCCTTTAACTAAAATATTTCGTGATGAATATGTTTGGCTTTTAAACCCTGACACCGAGGTAGAACCTGAAGTATTGCAGGATTTATTATATCTTTCTAGAAATAAACAAAAAATATTGGTAGGAAATATTATTCATTATTTTAGCGCTAAAAATGATGTGATGTATTGTGGTGGATTTAAGGTGAGAAAATTCATACATGGCGTGGTAGATGTGAAAAAGGAAAAAGATATTCAACACATTGAAGCTATTGCGGGTGGTTCTATTTTTACGCATATTTCTACCTTTCAAGATTTAGGTGTTCTGCCCGAGGATTATTTTATGTATTGGGAAGAAACTGATTTTTGTACCAAGGCAAAACAAGCGGGTTATACGTTTGAAGTTAATACCAAATCAAAAATATTTGATCATGTTGGAGCAACTTCAAATAGTAATTTTTTAAGAGAGTATTTATATTTATTAAACGGATTACGGTTTTATAAGAAGTACTATCTCGCCTATTTACCAATCATACTAATTTCAACAGTGGCAAAATATTTTAAAGCCCTATTTTTTGAAGACAAAGTTAAGCAACTAGCAATTTTTTATGCGCACATCGATTTTTTTAAAATTATTTTTGCAAAAAAAGTAGATGTGCTACAACGCATTCAGACTCAAAATAAGAAGCTTGACGAATGAATAAGTCAGTAGTTTTAAATATATTAAAACATTTACCAATCGGTGGATTGTTTAAATTGTTTTATAGTGGTGAAGGCTCTATTCTATTTATGCACAAGGTTGTTAAGCAACAAACAAGCAAACCTAGAATACATCTGATGAAAGCTAATGAAATAGAAGTGGAATTTCTTGAAGAAATGTTGGTTTATTTAAAAGAAAAATATGATGTCATTTCGTTAGATGAAATGTGTAGCAGGCTTAAATCAAAAGTAAAACAAAAGAAAAAATTTATTGTAATTACTTTTGATGATGGTTATAAGGACAATCTAACATTAGCCTATCCAATTTTTAAAAAATTAAATATTCCGTTTACAATTTACGTCACCAATTGTTACCCGAATAAAACGGCCAAACTCTGGTGGTATATGTTGGAAGATATATTACTAGAAAACGAGAATATACAATTTACACACAATAATAAATCTTATAAATTTAAAGCTAAAAAGAAATATCAAAAGGATGTAAGTTTTGAAGAAATACGAGGTGTTATTATTAACGCATCGACAGAAAAGCAAGCACAACTTTTAGCCCAATTAGAAAAGTCCTATGATAAAAATTTAGAGGATTATGTTTTTAGAGAAGCACTTTCTTGGAACGAAATAAACACACTATCTAAAGACCCTTTGGTAAACATTGGGTGTCATACTAAAAATCATCTCGCATTGAATAAACTTACAAAAGATGATCAGTTAAAAGAAGTGTTAGGGTCTAAAAGTGAAATTGACCGTAAAATTGTCATTAATTCAAGGCATTTTGCTTATCCATTTGGCACCTCTAATGAGGTCAATGACACAGAAATAAATAATATTAAATCTACGCGATGCATTAAAACGGCAACAACTACTAGAATGGGTAATATATTTTATGAGCACAAAAATAATTTACATGCGTTACCAAGAATACAAGTTTTAGGAACCCAGCAGGACCTATCCATTTTAGATTTATATCTTTGCGGTGTATTGCCTGCTCTTAAAAATAAATTTAAAAAAGTAATTACTTTGTAATTTTATACAATGACATTAACACCTAATTTTTTTATTGCTGGAACACCAAAATCGGGAACAACGTCTTTGTTTCATTATTTGCAAGAGCATCCTGAAGTTTTTTTGCCAGAGTTAAAAGAACCTCATTTTTTTTCTTGCCCAGAGGTTAAAAATACCTATTATAAAACTAAGATAGTAGATTCTAAACAGGAGTACTTAGATCTTTATCAAGAAAGAGAAAGTTATAAAGCTGTAGGAGATCTTAGTTCATCTTATTTATTTAATAAAGAAACACCTAAACGCATACACCAATTTAATCCTTATGCAAAAATTATTATTGTATTGAGAAATCCTGTGGAAAGAGCGCTGTCTCATTACCTAATGGATGTTAATTTAGGATATATTAATGTCTCGCTTTCAAAAGTTATTAATAATAAAGACACCTTTAAACAACATTATCAGGAATATATAGAGTTAGGGTTTTATGAACAGCAAATTAGGGCTTACACAAAACAATTTCCTGACAGTCAAATTAAAGTCGTTTTAAGCGACACGTTGTATGCGAATACTGCAGAAACCTTAAAAGATATCTATAGTTTTATAAATGTTTCAACAACATTTATAACAGATTTTGAAACTGTACACAACTCATATACTGTACCTAGATTTAAAGCCTTAAAGAGCCTTGTTCAATCTGAGGGTCTTAAAAAGATGATACCATCGGGGCTAAAATCGGGGCTAAAATCACTGATATATAAAACGAATGCGGAAAAGCCTAAATTAGAAGTAGAAAAGAACTTACTTAGAGAGATATATAAAAAAAGTATCGTTGAAACTGAAACGCTAATTAATCAAGATTTATCATCTTGGAAATTAACATAAAATATTAGTATAGTGAAAGTTTTAATGATTGGCAGAGCAACATTATTTTCCCACCCAGGAGGAGATACCATGCAATTAACAAAAACAGCAGAGTATTTAAACAAAACAAAGCAAGTTGAAGTTTATATTGAAACTGTAGATAAGAAGATAGACTATTCTAAATATAACCTAATTCATCTTTTCAACATTTGCCGCCCAGCGGATTTATTGGGGGTTATTAAAAAAGCAAATAAACCTTATGTAGTCTCTACTATTTTTGTGGATTTCTCTGAAGCAGAAAGATACCACTATAAAGCTTCAAGAAGATTTTTGAGTAGAATTTTTAATTTTAATCAATTAGAATACATAAAGACTGTTGCAAGGATATTTAAAGGTCATGATCAACTTACGGACATAAGTTATATCTATAAAGGTCAAAAAAAGGCTATAAAAGAAATAATAGAAGGTGCAGAAATCCTTTTGCCGAACTCTAAAAGTGAATACAAAAGACTTTTTAAAGCTTATGGGGTGAAGCAAAGTCATAAAGTTATTCCTAATGCCATAGATATTGGCACATTTTCATCAAATAAACAAGTTAACCCTAAATTTAATAGGTTTGATAAAGCGGTAATATCTGTTGGTCAAATTACACCAGTAAAGAACCAGCTAAATATAATTAAAGCGCTAAATGAAACTAAATATAAAGTTTTTATCATTGGCTCTCCATCATCCAATTCACTTGATTATTATAAAGAATGTAAAAAAATAGCTGCTAGTAATATAAGTTTTATACCACATTTACAACAAGATGAGCTATCTGAAATTTTTAAAAGATCAAAAGTTCATGTTTTAGCCAGCTGGTTTGAAACCACTGGATTAGTTTCCTTAGAGGCAGCATATTCTGGTTGCAATATTGTAATCTCAAATAAAGGAGATCAAACTGAATATTTTAAAAAAGACGCTTTTTATTGTAAACCTTCAAATGTTGCTTCTATATTAAAAGCAGTTGATTTAGCATATAACAATAAGTTTAATCATGACCTTAAAAATAGAATAAAAATGGACTATAACTGGGAAAAAACAGCTCAGGAAACATTTTTAGTCTACAAATCAATACTTTAACGAAACCCTAGTTTAAAAATATTTAAATGAAGTGGGATTTTTTGCATAAATTTTTTGCTAAAGTTTGTATTTTTCATTTATTATGTTGCAAATAACACAACTAAAAATATGGTTTATAAAATATTATTAATAGCGTTAATAACCTTTGTTACTACAATAAAAAGTGATGTGCTATTAGTATTAATATTATTTTTAACATTATTACTTCTATTATTTTATAATCCGAAAATTAAGGCACAATTATTAGAAGTAATATTAATATTACTAGCAATATTTTTTACGGCTTTCATCTCTACTTTTTTTGAAGATAATATACTATACAATATTATTAGAGATAGCTGGTATTTGCTAAAACCTGTTCTAATCATATTTGCAGCCTATTTCATAATTAGTAAAATTCAAGACAAATTATTTTTATTTAAAGCAATAATATACGTTGGTATTTTTACTGCAATTATTCATTTAATCAACGTTTTGCCCATTGTCATTGAAGGGGGAAGAAGAATTAGCGAAATAAGAGGAAGTTCTGGTAGAGGTAATATTTTGGAAGTGTTTTCACTAACTTTTCTTTTTTTTAATAGGGAAAATAGATTTTTCAAATCAAAGTATTTGAAATATGCTGTATATGCTTTATTGATACTTTCAATACTGCTCTATTTTTCAAGGACTATGTTACTTTTAATTTTTGTAATTAGTTTTTCTATGAAAGGTTATTTAAAAATAACTAATAGAAGTTTAAGATATATTGCAGTATCCTTAATTAGCATATTATCTATTTTCGCCTATATTAACACCTTAGACATATCTGCTGATTCACCAGGCATAAATGGTTTTTTATATAAAGTTAAAATAGCTCCTTCTGAAATATTCGAAACAGAAATTGATATAAATGATCCTAGAGATCTTTGGGATCATTTCAGAGCCTATGAAGCAATTAAAGCGATTGAATTATCGAAAAAAGAAGGAATAAGAGCAGTGATTTTTGGTAACGGATTAGGTTCTTTAGTAGATTTGGATCTTAAAGTTAAACTTTCAGGAGAAGAACTACAGTATATTCCAATTATCCATAATGGCTATGTTTTTATTTTTTTTAAGGCCGGATTAGTAGGGCTATTTTTATATTTATTATTACTATTAAAACTATATCTAAATATTTATCATTCAAATTTAAATGATAAATATATATTTACAAGAAGGTTATTGTCCACAATAGGTATTTACTATTTGTTAACTTCATTTGTAATAACTGGAATTTATAATCCATCAGATATATGCTTAATATTGCTAGGTGGTGCACTTTTCTTAGAGTCGTATTTTAAAAAATTAGAAAAAGTCAAATGAAAATAGCAATACTTGGAACTAGAGGAGTGCCGAACTATCATGGTGGTTTTGAACAATTTGCTGAGCACTTTTCAGTATTTCTAGCCAAAAGTGATCACGAGGTTTATGTTTACAATTCTAGTAGCCACCCTTACAAAAAGGAAGATTATAAAGGCGTTAAAATACTACATTGTCTTGATCCTGAACATAAAATCGGCACAGCAGGACAGTTTATTTATGACTTAAATTGCATTTTAGATTCACGAAAACGGAATTTCGATATCATACTTCAGTTAGGCTACACCAGTAACTCTATTTGGTACAAGTTATTACCAAATGATGCGATTGTCATCACAAACATGGATGGGTTAGAATGGAAACGATCAAAGTACTCTAAAAGAGTTCAAAAATTCTTGAAATATGCTGAAAAACTTGCAATTAAATCAAGTGATTATTTAATTTCTGACTCCAAGGGTATTCAAAGATATTTAGGAGAAACTTATCTTAAAGACTCTAAATATATTGCGTACGGTGCAACACCAGTTTTAAAATTTAGCCCTGCTATTTTAAAAGATTTTCAGCTCAAACCTTTTAAATACAATATGTTAATAGCAAGACTTGAGCCTGAAAATAATATCGAAACAATATTAGATGGGATTGTAAAGTCTAACTCAAATCTTGTCTTTCTTGTCATTGGAAAATATGACACGTCAAGTTTTGGGAATTACATTTTTAATAAGTTTAATAAATTTAAGAGCATTAAATTTTTAGGAGGGATTTACAACCAAAACCATCTTAACGATCTCAGATATTATTCCAACTTATACTTTCATGGACATAGCGTAGGTGGTACAAATCCTTCATTATTAGAAGCTATGGCAAATGAATGTCTCATTATTGCTAATGATAATGATTTCAACAAATCAATTTTACAGGGAAATGCCTTTTATTTTAATACAATTAATGACATTGAAAACTTAACAAACTGTATTGTTAAATCAGATCACTTGGATTTTTTAGCTAATAATATGGAGTCGATTAAGGCTAACTTTAGTTGGAATAAAATTAATAATGAATACTTGAATTTTTTTTATGAGTGTCTTAAAAAATAATATTTTAACAAAAGCCGAAGTCTTTTTACTTGCTATTGTTTTAAGCACCATATTTTTTAAGCACTCTCTATCAAGTTTAATAATGGGTATTTTTATTCTATATTCTTTATATATATCATTGTCTACAAAGAGAAAATTTGAATTAGATAAAAATTTTATTTTACCAATCAGCTTGTACCTTTTATTTATACTAAGTGTTTTCTGGACTCAAGATCTAGAACTTACCCTTAAAGGGCTTGGAAGAACTGTAGTTTTAATCTTGCTTCCCCTTGTGTTTAGTTTTAAAATGAAAATTAGTAAACAACAACTATCCGAAATATTTAATATATTTTCATATTCAAACTTTTTCTTTGGGCTCATATTTATCGCAGATGCCACAGTTAGATCAGCAGCTCATAAAAATATAAGCGCGTTTTTTTATCATGATTTCGTTAGTGTATTAGATTTAAATGCAATTTATGTTTCCTCCTTTTTTTACATAAGTACTATCTTTTTAGTCTTCAAAAAAAATAAATCAAAATACGATTTATTTGTTATACTAACATTATTAGTTCTAATTGTAATTCTATCATCGAAAGTCATAACTCTGATAACGTTACTTAGTTTACTTTTTTATTTTATTAAAAATAAAAAAAGCCGTCTTAGACTTTTGATAATTGTTCCAATTTCAATTATTATACTTTACTTTACTTCAGGTAATTTAATTGATAGAATTAAAGATGAATCTCAAACTAATTTGAAAGAGGTTTTTAATTGTGAAGATTTTACTAAAGTATACCCATGGACTGGAACTTCTATTAGACTATTGCAGTTAAGAATTTTACAAGATCAAATTGAGGAAGATGGTATTTTAATCAACGGATTTGGTCTTTTTGCATCAAGAAAAAGCATAGAAGCACATCATAAGGAGCTCAATATTTATAATGGATTTTATGACTACAATTATCATAATCTTTATGCTCAAATGCTTTCGGAATTAGGATTAATTGGCTTGACCATATTAATATTGCAATTATATGTATTGATTAGGTTGAGTATATCTAAAAATTATACGTGGCTGAGCTTAGTTTCAATAATGTTTTTATTTTGGTTCTTTACAGAATCTGTCTTATGGGTTCAAAGAGGCCTTTTCATTTTTATAGTTATTTATTGTATAGTTGTTAAACTTGAAAATAATAAAATCAACTCAGACCAGTTGAACATATAACTTGAGCATGGCTTTTAAAGAAGACAATTAAATTCATTTTTTTGATTCTTAAAGAAAAATTCAAAAAATAATCCATTACATTGAGAGTTATAAGTCAACATTCAATTAAAACTATTAAATCAATTTTATGAAAATAGCTGTAATAGGCACAGGTTACGTCGGTTTAGTTACAGGCACATGTTTGGCTGAAAATGGGAATGACGTTCTTTGTGTAGACATAGATAAAAACAAAGTTAACCAAATGAAAGCGGGTGTAGTTCCTATCTACGAGCCACATTTGGATGTACTATTCGAAAGAAATATTAAAGCAGGTCGACTTAAGTTCTCTACAGAATTGCAAGAGGGCTTAGATCATGGCGATATCATTTTTTTAGCCTTACCCACGCCAGAAGATGAAGACGGTTCTGCAGATCTAAAATATGTTTTGGGTGTAGCCAAAGAAATAGGAGAATACATGACAACTTACAAGGTCATTGTTGATAAAAGTACAGTTCCTGTTGGCACAGCAGATTTGGTAAAAACAACTATAGAAAAGAGTTGTAAAACCGATTTTGATGTGGTTTCTAACCCAGAATTTCTAAGGGAAGGTTTTGCCGTCGATGATTTTTTAAAACCAGAACGCATTGTGATAGGCTCCAGGAGTGAAAGAGCTATTGAGGTTATGCAAAGGCTTTACCAGCCTTTCGTAAGGTCTGGTAATCCCATTATTATCATGGATGAGAAGTCAGCAGAATTAACTAAATATGCTTCGAACTCCTTTTTAGCGACCAAAATCACTTTTATGAACGAAATCGCGAACTACTGTCAAAAGGTTGGTGCAGATGTTGATAAGGTAAGAATAGGCATGGGAACCGATTCTAGGATTGGAAAACGATTTCTCTTTCCAGGTATTGGATATGGTGGGTCTTGTTTTCCTAAGGATGTAAAGGCACTTCACAAATCAGGAAAGGATATCGACTATGATTTCAAAATTTTGGAGGCTGTGGTAGAAGTTAATGAACATCAAAAAACAATTCTTTTCCCAGAAGTTTCTTCTTATTTTGATGATAATTTGGAAGGAAAGACCATCGCAATTTGGGGCTTAGCGTTTAAGCCTGAAACCGATGATATTCGCGAAGCTCCCGCTTTATATATGATCGATAAACTTTTGGAAGCTGGTGCAAAAGTGAAGGCTTTTGATCCTGAAGCTATGGATAACGTAAAGGAGAAATATGGGGACAAGATCTCTTTCGGGAAGGATATGTATGAAGTCACTGAAGGGGCAGATGCCCTTTTGATTTGTACAGAATGGAGCATCTTTAGAACACCGGATTACAATAGATTGAAATCCAACCTCGAAAATCCTGTTATTTTTGACGGCAGGAATTTGTACCCGACGGTAGAATTAGCTAAAGAAGGAATACACTATAT
>Ga0136601_1000395_pt1 | contig 19566 bp, 43 predicted proteins | sample AntRauMFilla2699_FD_181020 | JGI IMG/M metagenome (GOLD analysis project Ga0136601, IMG submission 181020) | Saline lake microbial communities from Rauer Islands, Antarctica - Metagenome Filla 2 #699 | ecosystem: Environmental > Aquatic > Non-marine Saline and Alkaline > Saline | place...
ATTACTTGATTAGTATTACAGTATATAGTGATTATGATTCTCATAGTCACCTTAGTTTAACAGTTTAGGGCCTTGGCTTTTGAATTCCAGGCCGGCTTTCGACCCTACATATTCTTTGTGCTTGCTGTTAAAGTGCAAACTTATCTCAATAGTTTCATTAATTGTACATCTTAAGACTTTGCCAGGTTCGAAATAAGACACTTCGGCCTCAATATACTGTCCTTTGTCTGTATTATAAAGAGAGCAGTTGTAATTATAATAGTTCTTTTGATTCATACGGTACCTAATAATTTTAGATTAAGAACAAAGTTTTCAACTAACAGTTTAACAATAACACTGCGTTGTATTAGCGGGTCAGGGTCCATTTCTAGTACGTGTCTAGCCATCATTCTATAAGCTTCTCCTTCTGTTACTTTTAATTTTGACCAGTCAATAGGATCTTCCTGTTCTCCGGCCATAGCTAACGATACAAGTTGTTCTAGTGCTTTAGTTGAATATTTCAAATTCCCCCCTTTCGAGTCCAGCTATTTCAAAGTCAGTCCCAGGCAAACAAAAAGTAGACACCGACCCAGTAATTGTTATCTCAGGAAGCATCGACACCATTTTCCACGCTTGATTATTGCAACACTTTGAGGATACGGCTACACTAACAAGATGGTCTTCTGGTGTCCGCCAGAAATAGCGAAGTTCGTTTTTTGATTTAGTCTTCCTCTCGACATTGCCAACGTACTTCAGTCGAACATTGTTAAGAAGGAGAAACCCTCCTGCAATAGGTATTCGTTTAGATTCATCTAAAATACTTTCGACTTGCTTGTCTTCTAGGTAAAAAGGATACAACTTTACAAAAAGACTCATTTCTTCTTCAAAGAGATAATATTGGTTTCGCAGTAGTACTTCTTGTACTGCTAACTGAAATTCCGTTAATCTTTTTTGTTTTAGTTGCATCAGCAAGAACTTGTGTTGAAAGTGTCTCCGGACTTTATTAGCAATATCTCGGTCTTGATCAGTAACTTTTACCTGGCTACTTCGATCAGTTTCGAATAACACTCTACGCACTTCAAATGGTTTCATGCCTTCTCTTGCCATCGCGACAACCTCTGCTAAAGGGTTCGAATCGAAGTAGACTTGTTCTTGCCGGAGCAACTCTTTAGCAAAACTATTAAACACGATGCCCAGATCCGCTTCGTATTTTTTTTTCTTTATAAGAAATATTTCTTGATACTTCGCAAGTAAGTGCCATTCTGATGCCTTATCGAGTATTAATTTCGTTAGCTGTTGTAGTACAGCATTGTTGTGTCTTTGCAAACATCGATTTTCTTAACATCAAATGCCCAATCGAACATTTGATTTTTACTCTTAAACCGCTTAATATAAGAAGTGTTGTCGCTGCCTCGCAGCATAACAGGGTATACGTAACCTTTGTCTATTTGCTTTTGCTCTTCAGACACGTTGTCACTTATACAGTTTTCTCTCGGCTCGCTGCTCAGCATTAGTGCACAGTAATGCGTATCTTCGTACAGCCAGGCCCAGTGAGGCTCGTTAACAACTTTACAAAAGGAATAAAAGTAAAACGCTTTACTAGTTGAATTTGCAAGATAGTTTACCATGTTAATTACTTTACTACAACTGTGCTTGTGAATCATGTCTTAGTCCCATAAGCTAGTGAAATATTTCCCAAACAGACGGAATCCATTTTGCACTCGGGCATGGTATTCATCCATTCCTTTTTGGTCTACTTCAAATGTGTCGTTAGGACCCTTGACCCACCTAAATAGCTCTGCATCTTCTCTAGCAACAACATTGCCGTCGTAGTCTATTGGCACAAACACCATATCGTGTTTGCCGGAATGAAACATGTCTTGCCAGTCTGATCCAATGCTTTCGAACGCAAAGAGCATTTCATTCATTACCCAGTCCCATCGTTCAAAGAACTTTTCGTCTACGTCGTTGTTGTTTACAAGCGTTGCGTCGTCTTTGTTGGGGCGCAAGTGTTCCGGAACATCTTCGTGATCAACATTAGGAGCTCCGTGTTGCGAATCCTTCAACTGCTTGAGCATGGGGACTATAATGTAACCCAATGTACTATCCATGCTCCAAGTATCCCAGCGATCGATCCGCACGTTTACCTTCTGCTTGCGCTTGTCAAAGTAAACACGATTAAACGGATGATAAATTTCCTGAATTACATCTTCGACTTTTTCAAGAAGTTTCTCAAACCTTGACCAGGAACGTTCCTTGGGCCAATCAAACCCGTACTTCTTTTCCATATAGTTACGGTGAAGGTTGCAAGTTAATCTGCTTGGGTACTTTCCGATTTTTACACGCATTACTTTGAATCCTTTAATATTTTAAATGTGTTGTCGTATGCTTGGTTCCAGTTTCGCAGCCACGGACTACTATTACACTCTTTAACGTGTTTCATTACATTCTTTCTGCCTGCGTTCTCTATTGCTTCACCGAGGAAAAAAGTCATTGCTGGATCTTGACCTGCCAGTTTGGCAGCTTCTGTTGCCCAGATACCCACTATCATACGATTGTCGGGCAGTAAGTCCCAGCACATATTTGGATTGCGCATATTACTTACCTTTCTTAATTTTACGATTGCTTATTGAAGCTTTCCTCATCGCTGGTACTTCTTTACGTCGATTATTGCCAAGCCAACAGCCTCAATCCAATTAAGTGCTGCCTGCTCACGCAGTAAAATACCATGCTCTTGTAAGTCAACACCTTTGAACAGCACGTTAACCGCCTTCTTGACACGCTGCCACAGTCCGCCGTCTGCTAAACTAGCTGGTGTCCAGGTCTTCACGTAGAAGATTACATCAACACCCATATCTTCATCGGCTCGTACTTCTACCCATGTAGACACTGCATGGTCGTCACCCATACAATCACAGTTTACACGATACGCTTTTGTGTCGTCCGAGTCGTACTCTACCGAAATGCCGTGTGCTGGTTTTTCAACTTGCATTAGTATTCCTTAAACATTGTGAGTTTCTTAGCAAAGAATGCAGCGTTAACTTGTTTAAGTGATGCAGTAATCTCGTCGCCGTCCTGATTAGTAAGGCATACATAAGCTGGACTAATACCTACACTTAACTCTGGGTCTTCGTCGTATAAGTGCTTAGCATACACGAGTTTGTCACCAGGCACTGCTGTTCCTTTAAAGAACGTTGTGTCTTCTTGAACGAAGACACAAATCCCCCCTTCCATTAAAGACTTGTTGACTTTTTCGTACATAATTTTATCTCTGCATTAAGTTATACATACAGTATACAATCACTCTGGACTGTTGTCAACCTTTAACACATATCCTTGATAAAATCCGCCACGTTTAGACAGTTTTTCTTGTGCTACTTCAATAACGTCTTTGCATCTGTAAGTGTCACCTATGGCTACTAACACTTCAAATACGTCTGCAAGCTCATCTTCGATTTCTCGCTGCTCTTCATCAACTAGAGCCGCTCGTAGTTCATCAACTTCTTCTAGCATCTTACGCCATAGCAAAGACCTGTATTCAGATCGATCTAACACACGATCGATCTCTCCAGAGCCACCTGACTCCCTAATTATCTCAGGTATCTTATCACGCACTAACTTAAATCCTTCGTAACTCATAACATTCACCTTATATGTTTTTAACACTTACAGTAATTATGCAGCTATACGCACTTACTCTCTGATGTTGACTTACGTCAACCTACTCGTGACTATCGCCACTCGTGTTTTACTTCTAAATGAACTAGCTTCAATAGTTGATTATATTCATGTAGATTGAAGAGCCATGAGTCACCTTACAAAAGCAAGGTGACAAAAAAATTTCATGTGAGTTGCTTCGCACACGATATGCCAGCGGGCTTATATAGCTTGTCCTTGGGCTCTGTACCTTACCCTGCCGCTACGAATTTTAAGAAATAATCTCAGGTGACTGTATATTTCATAGGACTCAAACGCTATGTATTTTTATACTAACAACAGATCAAGCATTACCTTGATTAGCAGCCCGTGAGGGTTAGTGTTGATAGTCTGACAGCAGACAGCCAGTTCTAATGCATCGATTGCGCAAGCGGCAACATTACATAGCGCAATTATATTCGGCGCGCAAACCTTTATATTCTGCTTAGTAGGAAGCGCCCTTAGAGGGCGCTGGTTAGTTCTGTAATACGTAACCTTCGGCGTCGCAGTCGTTGTGATCCCAATATACAGGACCAAATGGTTCCAATGCTTTAGATACTTGGTCCATTATAATTTCGTATCTTCCCCAACAGCCTATGTGAAACATTAGAGTGTGTTCTTTCGTAATGTCATTAGTGTCACATGAGCAGTCGGTAAAGTACCAAAGTATTCGGTTATCCCCTTCGTCTGTAAACACAAACTGGAAACAGTCAAACGTATTAGCCTGTAATCGCACACCGTTCGTCCACAGTTTCTGTCCGTTTGCATTTTCGTTGTCGCTTGAAAACATGAACTGGGCTCGGTTGTCGTAGCCCGCCTCACGTGCGTAGTTGTCGAGCCGATTTCGCTGCCAAATGTTTAGTGCATTAAGAACAGCTCGTCCTACTTCCGCTGTCAGGTCTTGGCGTGCTACAACAAAGACTTTTGAATCTACCCCCATAGTTACTCTCCTGGATCCTGAAGTTTACTGGTGTCTACAAAATGCTAAAGAACAGGAATAAGTTCTCGCATTTGCTCTTGTGTAAAGTGCATTCTATTAGTGAGTTGGTTTATTGTCAAACATAATCATTACCTTGGTCGATTTTAATAGACAGGACTCCGTTGTTTATCTGTAAAGACACAGTGTCTATGTTCTTCCATCTGGTTACGGCATCTTCTCTTGTAACCTCAACTGTCTTTGCTCCGGTCATTGCCATTAGGTCATTGCCGTCTGCAATTGCATTGTGTATAGCTAAGTAGCCGCAGTCCTGTGCAAGTCCATACATGTCTGGTCCGAACCCAAAAGTGTTGTAGAGAACGCCGCGGTAGCTGCGTTCTTCTTTTAGATCACCTTGGTGTATGCGCTGTATTACCGCGCAAAACGCCTTTTGTTGCTGTTCGTCGCTTAATTCGTTCCACCAAAGATCCACGTCTTTTTGGTGCTGCTCAGTGACGTCTTGAAGACATTGTGCAATGTCTTGCAGTGCTCTGGTTAGCTCTGTACTATTGTTGTCTTCCATTAGCTTAGTCCTGCTAGAATCTTGTAGTTGCACCACGCCTTTTTGACTGCTGGATTTTTTTCAACGTCTTCGTCCGGAACAACAGTTTCCAACCAGTTCCAGCAATCCCATGTTTGGCGTCGCATCGGTAACCCAGTGTACTGCCTAGGCTGATGAATTTTACCGTCTTGATGTAGTTCTATAACGAGAGAGCGAAATTTGTCTTCTCCTTGTTGACTATGGTGGCGCCAGGCACACCCATGCCAAGTATACCCGTTCCAAACATTTGTCCACTGTTCGTCGTCGAGCGGGTCAAAGTCTGTCCTTGTTATTATAATCAAAACATCGTCTTTGTCGACCTTCCCTTCGATAATCTCAAGAATACACCTACTTAAACTTAGTCCTACTTTCATTTCTTTACCTTAATGCAAGTTGTTACAAGCTGTATCGTTGTTGTTCGGATCAATGCCGTAAAATTCTCTACAGATTACACAAAGGCCTGTTGGGATCGGTCTGTCCCACAGATGGTCAGGAACCCATATCCCTTTTAGTTTACCTGTTTGTGAAATTATTAATCCGTAGTCAGTGTCTTCAAGTGTCCTTTCGAACTTCAAACTGTGGGTTGCTGCGTTGCTCATGAATGTCTCTCGTCTATGATTTTACCGTCTCGTACTTTAAAAAAATCATAGCCGGCGCCGCGAGCATACCCCCTGCCACCGTCTATGGCGAACCAATCTCCGTTACTGTCTGTAAACGACTTAAAATGATGCCTGTAGCTAGAGTAGTGCCATTCGCCGTCTACGTTAATCATAGCAAACTCAGTGTCCTCGATCGAGTCAGCGTTAGTAATTTTTATGTGTCCGTCCGAAGATATGAACACGCCAAAGTACCTGTTGCCAAACGTTGGATGCGGTGTTCCTCTGTAAAAAATATCCATCGGCACGTTGCTGGTCTTTAGCTCGCTAGTGCATACGTACTTTACAGGAACGCCGTCTTGTTCTGTGTAGTGCTTTTCAACTGCTGCTACGTTGAGTATCGGGTCGTGCTTGATGTTCATAAGACATCCTTTAGGTTGATGATTTGCGTATAAGGTGTCTACTGCTGTTACCTCTCTAGTGTAGGCTATGTATTGTCAACACTAGTAACAAACAACTGTTTTACCTTGTATCCTCCGGTAGCTGAACGTGTCTTGCTTTATTCCTTTGCTTTAGCCTCTGACCGAACTAACTTCCCATAAGTTGCTCTTGGGCCCAGCCATTATTCAATTACTCTTTTTACAGGTGTGCTTGCCCAAATGTTGGCGCCTTTGCTCCTGATCACGTCCACTAACATCTGGGGGTCTGATTCTGCTAGTTTTTGTATTGTAGCATCATCTACAGTAGATGTAAAGACCCAAATTTCTGGACTGCGCTGTGGGTTGTTTCTTGCCCTCAGCATCATAGCGTTAAGATTAATGTCGTCTTTGAATTCTTCGCCCTTTAAGATAGACATCAAATACTCTTGCTCACGTCTGGTAATGTCAATAAGACACTCAAACCCTTCGCAGTCGAACATTGTTAGATACTTTATTTGTTTGCTCATTTTAACTCCACTTCATTTGTAAAATTGACAACCACTTGGCTTTGCTAGAGTGCACCCTTATTTCTAGTAGCATTTCTCCAGGCGAAAAGGAACCCTGCCATGCCGATTCTTGTGAACGCGTCTTCCACATCCAGTCACGCCCGAGTTTGCCAACTGCCTTTTCAAGGAACGGCCGATAACGCCAATTAGGGTCATCCGTGACTATTGTAATCTTCATCGGTCCGATGGCATCTACCCACGCTGCGTGAGTATCTTCTATAACAACTCTTTGCTCTCTAGGCCAACGAACTGTGGCGGTGTTATGTCGCATTAACCACCACTTAACTGCTTCTATAGGGCCGAACCTGTGTTTTATCTCGTAGTCACTCATTGATAAAATTACTGTACTTCATTAAAACCAAGTGAACTTCTTTTCACCTTCTTGATAACTCAAGCAGTGTTAGATACTTTTCGTATGCAATGCGTACACTGGGGCACTGGTTCCTAATTATAACCTCCTCCTTGTATTCTTCCCATAATGTAGATCCAGGGTGCTGGCCCGCTCTAGCCCTTGAGTTCATTAGTGACCTGATACGAGCCTCGACTTCGAGCAATGCGTAGAAACGGTCTACGGGCATAGTAACTTCTACAGAAGATATTTCTGTAACCGTATGCATGGAAGAATCGTCATCGTTACTATCAGCGAACGTAAGAGGCCGTTGTGCTGCCCGAAAGAAACTCGTGTTACCGACTCTAATACGTGCCTGGTATGTTGTGCTAAACTTTTTTTCTAGCTCAGACATAAAGGTCCTATGTTATAGTACTTTTAACAAACTGCATAGTTACTCGTCGTTGTGCTTAAGAAGCTCAACTTGACCGTTGGGTTTAATACGCGACTTAATGTATCCCTCGTTGATTAGTGTGTCAATAGTTGTTTCTACTGCTAGTTTAGTACTAGTTCCGTACCCCATAGAGTACCCTATTATTGTGAATACAACTGCTGTAATAATAAACACGATTTCTATTTGCATAGACCTACTCTCTTTTAGTGTATTAATTTAGTATGTAAGTACAGTATACAGTCAGAATACTACACTGTCAACATTTATCCTGTCATTTTACTACTCTTGCTCTAGACGACGTAAGCCACTGTCCGCGGCCGGCACCGCTTTTGAAGTATACAGTACGCTCCTCAGTTTGCTTCCTAAAAAAGCCCACTCTTACCTCGCAGGGACGTTTGCCGGTATTTTTAGGCTCAAATCCGTCAGCTTCTGAATCGTGCGTTGGTTTAATTCTTCGCGCTGCCACTTTCGGCCTCCAAGTTTGAGTAGTACTGACGCAGTGTGGACACACCGGCCTGCTCCAGCAGCTTGTAGTAGATGTGACGATTGTGTCCTGCGTAAGTTTCCAGGTACTTGTCGCCCAATCCCCAATACTCGTTGATGAACTTTGCTACTGCTCCACTGCGAGAGATGCCCGCAAAGCAGTGTACGACTACGTCCTTGCGCTTTACGTAGCTCTCCTGCACAAAGTTTATAACACGCTCAGCGTCCTTGTCAGTGAATCCGCTGGAGTTGTCATCGACGTCTGCAAACTTTAAGAACAGGGCAGCGTTGTTGTCAATCTTGTTGGCCAACCAAAGCTTACGTATCTGATGGGCCTCGTTCCAAGTGTCGGAGATGCTGATGAGGTCAAGCTGGTTTAGTGCGAATGCCCCTGCTTCAATCTGGCGCTTTGCTGTTCCACGATCTATAAATTTAACTTTCATTAGTCCCCCTCTCAGTAATTCTGCGGTGGAATCTCAAGTTCGTACCAGGTGTCTCCGAAGATATGTTCGTCTGTCTTGAGCTCCATCCTAAATCCTCGTTTGTTCAGCATATTACAGATACGCTCCGGAGTCTTACCAACAAACAAGGGACTAATATTAAATACTAGTGTATTCAGTTTAATTACAGTCTCTTGCTCGTCTACAAACCTGGGGACAATGATTTCGTTGATGAACGTGTCTAGAGCTTCTTCGTCAACAGCACCAGCCGCTATCATCTGTTGATAAACCTGTTTTGCGGTAATCATTTCGTTCTCCTAAAAAAAGCGTGTTGTGTATTATACTCTAAGTATATACTACAACACGCTAGTTGTCAACCATTTTCTAGTTATTCCAGGTATTCTCGTAGCTGTTAGTGTTGTCGTGGCTATGTTTAGCAGAGCCACAAGGAATGCCTTTGCCTTCTAGGCTTATTATCTGTTTCGGTTCGTTTTCCTTGGTAAACGTTAGTCCGCTAATGCATTGTGTGTAACGCTGCTCCGGCGTATCCGTATTATTGAGTTGTTCCCAATCACGAACTGCTATTTCTACAACAATGCCAAAGATTGCAATTACAATCATTATTTCACCTATCGTAAAACCTTTTGTATTTCGCATGTTAGTTACGTCTGTTATTGTTGAATTCAACCATGTCATCGAACTCGCTGTCTGGCACACCTTCAATAGGCTTAGCGTCGTCTTTAATGACTAGGTCGTTGCCTTTGCTGTGCTTAGCAGCATTTAATTGTTCCACTTTTTGGGCTTCGCGCTCTTGGTCAAATGGCTGATGCTTGTATGTAATGCTTGGATTCATCATTGTGATTGCCAAGTTTACTGCTAAGAACAATCCCAGTGCCCGATTTGCGTAATATGTTACGTTAACGCCTTTGAGCTGCTTGATCTTGATGTTTTTCAGTATTACTACAGCAAACAAGTACAGCACTATGCCGATAGTTAATGCTGGGATAAAGCCAAGACCAACGTTAATTAAATATTCCATGTAACCCTCTCGTTCGTTAGTAAAATTAAGGGCCCTCGTGGACCCTTAATTGTCTTTTTGTCTTCTTTTTGCTTTACTTGCCTAGCTGCATCTGTCCTGCGACTGATTGTAGCATGTCAACTGGCATAAACACCTTGTTGCTTGAACCTGCCATCTGCGCCATGATCTGGAAGCTCTTGTATGTACGGTATTCGTCAGTCATTGACTCGCCCATAATACGGTTCACTTCTGCTTCGGCTGTTGCTTGTTCAACATCAACTTTTCGCTGTAGCTGTGCTTCTTTGAGCTGACGTGCAAGCTGTACCTTTGAAATTTCAAGCTGTGCATTTTCCTGCTCAATCTTCTCACGACGCTCTGCTGCGTTTTCCTGAGCCTTGACGATCACTTCCGGATAACTCAAGTCAGCGTACCTTAAACGGTGTACGTTCTGAGATACTCTGTGACAAGCGTTCTGACAGTTGTGCGTTAATCGCTTCACGTGAACTTGCAATTTCTGAGATAGTAAATTGTGACAAGAACTCGCGTACTTCTGCTCGGATAACATCTCGGGCGTAAGTGTCATACACCTGTCCGAGTGGAATAGAGTATACTCTGTCTGAGTTGCCTTGTGGACGCGGAGTTACCTTTGCAAACACTTGATCGTGATCAGCTGGATCCATTGACAGTGTTGCTCGGATGTCAAAGTCCATCAACAGCTTGTCTTGCGGCATAAACAGGTCCATTGTTTCTTTGAAAGACCGGTCACTTGCGTCAAGTACAACCAGCTTCTCGCATGGCTCGCGCATACAGAACTCAAGTCGGAACTTGGAGGTAGGAATTGTGCCTTCTTTATAACCCTTGTTGTCCATAACCTTGCCGATTTGAGCAGGGCCAACTTCAACAAGCTGGCCACAGCCAACCATCGCAAACGCCATAACGGCTACAGCAAACATTCTAAGCATAGTCTTTTTTATCGGTATTACCTTTTTCGTTTTAGTGTAGTGTGGTGTGTTTTGTTACTACAAGCACTACTATACAGCCTATTAAAAATACGTCAACCTCTTTTTGACAATTGACGCATTATTTTAGACGTACTTTCCGTTGTACACGTCGACGATGAACTCGTCCCAGAACTTGCGATTTACCTTTTCGGGCAGGTCGCTCTGCTCTGCTAACACTTCGATCTCGTCAACCAAGTTTTCAAGCACAGGCTGTACCTGCGTAGTGAAATCTAACCTGCCCTGCTTTACGGCAAGCAGGAATACACGGTAATGAAGTGGGTACTTCAAGTCGCCTGTTTCGTAGATTTCCTTCAACTGATAGCCAGCCCGTAGAGCATGAGAGAGTGCTTTGAAATCCGGAGCTAGCTTCTTTCTTTCGACTAGCGTTTCCTTCAAGATAGATAACTTCGTTGTTAGTGGATAACCCACTGTTCCGATGTAATATCTGTTATCTTTAACAATACACTCTGCATCTTGCGGCAGCGTGCCGTCGTTTATTGCTTCGTTGATAGTTTTCATTATGACATACCTTTATAGTCTATTCCTATAAATACTACTATACACACGGTTAGGAGAATTGTCAAGTGAATTTTCAAAAAAACAAATATTTCGAATGGTACTACAATATAATCTCAAAGGCCCAGAATTCTGGTAGAGCCAAAGGAGGGGCTGAGTACTACGAGAGTCATCACATTATTCCGAAGAGCTTAGGCGGCAGTAACGCTCCTAAGAATCTTGTGTTGTTAACAGCAAGAGAGCATTTTATATGTCATTTACTTCTTGTTAAGATCACTACTGGACTCAGTAAAAATAAAATGAAGTACGCTGTGTCGTTTTTTACAACAAGAAACATTAATAGCAGGCAATATGCTATTGCTTGTTTGTATAACAGTGTTAGCAAAAGAGGAAAGAATAATCCTGCATATGGCAAAGTTCCTTGGAATAAAGGAAAGAGTGGATATCTAACTGAAGAGGCAAAGCAGAGGATTGCTATCGGAGCCCAGCAATGGAGGGATTCGGGCGGAATGAACGAAGTGTACCGAGAAAAAATTAGTAAGTCTCTTAAGGGGAGGAAAAAACCTGCCGGCTTTGGCGATAAATTATCGGCTGCGGTTAAAGGAGAGAAGCACTGGAGTTATAACGGACGATACCATACACCCCACGGAGATTATCCTAATTCTACAGCAATCGAAGATATTGTTCCTAACCAACTAGTCAGGAAATGGTGTAAGTCACCGGACAAAGCTATCACAAAAAGCCAGTACGCCCAAGTTAAGTACCTACAGACGTACGGTAGATCTGTTATAGGCAAGACGTTTAGAGAAATAGGATTCTTCTTTGTAGACAACGTCAACGACGTTGATTAATCAACGTCGTTGAGCTTGCTTAACACTCTATCTATTGCTACATTATCTGTTACATTGTTGTTCTTGGCTTGGATAGCACGATGACCGTAAGCGTCGTATTTCTTCTGCAGAGCTGTGACAACATATTGTACAGAGCACGTAAAATCGTATTTGGCGTCGCACACTTGTACGATTTTCTTTTCTACTAGTTTTTCGCCTTTGTAGAAACCGTCTTTGACCTCGACTTTACCAGGATGATCCTCGGCGATAGCACGAAGATGAGCTTCGATCATAGGATTACTGTCCATTCGAACATTCGGATCCTCAGCAAGTTCGGATTTCAAAACGTTGAGCACGTCTTCCATGGCCTTGAGTCTAGTTCCCTTCACACCATATTTGGACGCTTGTTTGCGGCAGTAGCCTAAGAACGCTTTCATATTCTTGGTGTAGAACTTGCTGCGATTTGCTACAAGCGCCTGCCACACAGGACTAGTCTCCAACAGATTTTCGTCGTTGCAGTGGAGATAATCTAGTGCAATGGTCTCGCCATCACACGCCATCTTAATAAACTTCTGTAGACTAAAATAAACTGTGTCAACGTCGCCTGCAGAGTTCTTACTGTCTTTTGGTCCTGTACTGTGACGAACTTCATGCCTAGCAGTCATTGTGACCATTTCGTCTAGTGTAGGCAAAAAAATGCCTTTGTAGTCAATGTCACTGTTTTCGGTATTTAGACCGTATAAGTGACTACCGTGTCGGATTTTTGAGATAACGTTCATTTAATCCTCCTTTTCAGGATTGTTGTCGTTAATTTCAGAGCAAGTAAAAACAGCCTTGCCCACGTAAAATTTGCCTAACTTGCGGCAGTCGTCTGCTACAGTTAGATGTGCTTCTATCCACGCCTCGGAATGACCTGTTGAGTGTCCTAACACGTAGCCGAGCACAAATGCCAGTATTGCCAGTATTGCCAGTATAATCAATAAAAATTCCACTGCTTACTCCAGTACATATATTAAGATAGCAACAACAACTATCATTGCCACTAGATTTGCTGTCCCGTATCGCCGGTTAGTCTTGCGATTTTGCTGCTCTTGCTCGCGTAGTTCTCGTTCAGTGGTCATTAACTTTTCCTCATTTGTTCTATTTTCTGCAGATGCTGTCTTGCTAGCATTACTTCAACACCGCCTGTACATCGTGTGTATCCTAGCGTTAACTCTTCACCGCACTTGATGCACTTGAAATGGTATTCGACGCTTTGAAAATCTTCGTCGATCCTTACCTCAGTCTCAGCTTTAGTTATAGCAAGTTTGCTAAACGGGTGTTTACACTTGAACCAACTCACTAAATGTCCTCAAGATTGGAAATTGCATCGCGAATTCGCTCACGCATATCTGAGATCTCATCTTCGTAACCTCCTGAGCTATCTGGAATCTGCCCGGATGTGACTAGTTCGTCAAATCGCCTTACCAGTTCTTGTGCAATCTCTTGCGGAACAGATTCGGCACCGTAGACCATTCTGAGTAGTTCAGGGTTGCTTAGACTTTGTAAGAGTGCAGTGTTAAATTTCATAGTAGTTCTCTCATCATTAGAACTACAGTATACACTCAGTTTAGGAGGGTGTCAACCTTTTCTTTGTTGACTTGCTTGCTGGGTCAACCAATCCTGCACTTCTCCGCCTGACCACATCTTGCGTAGTTCAACAGGAAACTTGAGTGCTTTTATAGTATCAGCTTGTAGATATTTGAAGATTTTACGCCCGTTGCTTTTGGCAGTTTCGAGTGTGTCTTTTAGTTCTTGAACTGTCTCACGGTCCTTGTGCTTCTCTACAAGGTAGTCACTCTTGAAGTCCAGAGCAGACTCGTACTCAAAGATAGCTTCATCCAGTGCTGCAATGAGGGCGAGGTTAGTCGCCTTTAGTTCGTCTTTGGTTGGCATCTTAGAGGCCAGCTTCGTTTTTGTAGAACGACAACAGGTCATCAAATACTGTGTCAAATGACACGTTCTGAGCGTAGCCTGCTCGTTCTTTTGCTATTGCAGTCCACTGACGCTGTGCTTCAATTGTGTCTTTGAGTGCAGCATTTCGTCTGCGCAATGCTCCGAGCTCGCGGAATGCCATAGCAAGGTCGGCGTCTGTTGGATCTTCGTGTACTTCGGCATCCTCTACAGTTTCGTCAACCCATCGCATAAAGCTGTCGTATCCATTTTCGAAATTCTTTAGTGCGATTTCTGCTAGATTCTTTAACATTGTTATCTCTCTTTTGGTTATATGATATATTCGTCGCAAACGCCGTTGTTCCAACGAGCGATTGCAAGTTCAACAGAGACGGCATACACTGTTCTGCCGCATCCGCCGTTATGTACGGCGCAATGTGCTTGCCATTTAGTTCTTTCTCGGTTGCAAGGATAAATGCTGTCTATTCGCTGATATCCGCTGATATCGTTATTGCAGTCGCATAATTCTATGTGTTCGTTGCTCAATGGTCAAATACCTTTATGTCTACGTCGGGCAAATCGTTGTCGTATTTCTTTGCTAATTTACTAAGAAGAACGATAAACTCTGCAGATGATGCGGCGTCAACTCCTGCGTTTTGTATAGCTACAACACTACCACTTTCAACTCCTTCGATTATGTCGTACAGACCGTCGTGTATGCTAACCCAGTGTATTGTTTCGCACCCTTGTGAGGGCAACGTGTATTGGGTATACAAGCTAAAAATATCTACTTCCTTGCTGGCTACAGTGTAGCTCTTGCCTGTCCAGTCACTGAGCTTGTTGATATCTCCGTAAGGCGATATACTTTTATCTAGTAACGCAACCTCACCGTTCGTAAGCTCATTTAGAGTGTTGCTTACAGGACCTTGCATGATATGGAAGCAATTGCAGCTCTGTATTACTGTGTCTACCTCATTTGACTCCAATATCTCGCGAATACTTTTGTCAGTTTGCTCGACGTTGATCATGGTGTTCTCCTAGAGCTCGTTCTTATCTAGTGTCCATTGACGGTGTTCTACTTTGTTAGCAATACACCAATTAATGAACAACCCTGTTTCTCTACCGTGTGCCTCGATTTCCCAGGGAAGCTCCCAGTAGTCTACTCTGTCAATGTCTACAGTCTTGCCCATCCACTTGACTTTATTAGCCATTAGCATGTGCTTTTGTTCGTTTCGTGCAAACTGTTTTACGTGTACCATTTCGTGTGCTACTGTAATCAGCAGCGTTCGCATGTTTACGCTTGACGATGCCTCAATTACAAACATTCTAGGACGATCATTTGTATCTTCCCACATGCAGGTGCCTAAGTTGCCGTTCAATCCACCTTTGCTAGTTTTTAGCTCTACTCTAATGTCAAGTTTGTGTTCTAACCTTGGCATTAAAGATTCTATACAATACTCTACCATGCTTTTTGCACGACGCTTCTGTAAAGAACTACCACCAACTGCTGTTATCATTGAATTTCCTCATTCTACGTCTTAGTTTAGCACGTTAGTACAGCATTGTCAACCTATTTTCTAAAAACTATGCGGCCTTTGCTTAGATCGTAGGGTGAAATCTCAACTTTTACTTTGTCGCCTGCTACGAGTCTAATCTTAAACTGCCGCATTTTACCGCCTGTATAGCAAGTAATTACGTGTTCGTTGCCGTCGAGTTTTACCTTGAACATCTGGTTAGGCATAACATCGACAATCTCGCCCTCCATTTCTAGTAAATCATTATTCTTCGCCATTCTTCGCCTTTTTAATAATCAGTTGTCCGTTATCGGTTAATCTAACTTCTATTGTATCTCCTTCTTTGATGCCTGCTGCTTGCATAACATCTGGCGGGAGCACCATGTTTACATTATCTGGATCGTCGGGTATATCTTGGAATATATCATTAAAATCATAAGTATAAACTTTGTCATCCATAAATTTAGTCCCTGGTTAAAATGATCTATCGTCTGTGTAGTCATTGTTTTGCTGCTGTGCTTGATCAAGGTCGCTTGTTGTTTCCTGCCCAGCTTTTGGCTGTGGTTCCTTGGCACTTTTTTGGTCAGCAGTCTCTTGCTTCTCTAACTTCTCGACGTCCGCCAATTCTTTCAGTAACGGCCCCATTTCTATAATGTTACGTACTGCGCCGCCTTGTATTGCAGATCTAAGCTGGAACAGCTTTGCGTTTGTTGATAGTTCTTTTGCATTATCGCCTAGTTCTTGCTGGGCTTCTGCGCCGATTAGAGTACCGTAAACTACTAGTTGGTGGTTTTTATTGCCAGGGTTGTTAATTACTTTTAAGTCGTACAGCTCAAGGGCTTTCATCAGACGAACGTCGAATGCAAGCTCTTTGTATGCTATTTTTGCCGATGGCGACAGTATAACCATAGTAACACCTTCTTCACCTTTAGTGGCGTGGTAATTAATTGCATCGTACACAATTTGTACTAGATTATATTCTTTTTGGGTATTGTCACCTTCGGTGTACTCTTTTATTTTCTTTTCTAGGTATTCATAAAGTTTTGCAAAAGGACCTTCGGAATAGTTGTGTGTTAAGTAACTCTTGTCTCTTGCGCCCAGCTGGTCCCTAAACCCAAACTGGTCCTTTAGACTATCAGGCATGTCTACTTGAAGTGTGGTTTTTACAAAGCGCCGCGCTGCTTCCCATGAACCACCGCTTTCCTGGCCAAATTGTCCAACTGTTCCTGATTTTAGACTTAGCAATCGAGTAGGTTCACCATCGAACATAACTTTTAAGTCGACTTTAGTAATTGACTGTTGACTTGCGTCGCCTCCGTCTGACAGTATTTCGACAAGGTTTCTGTTAGGGTCAGCTTTTGCTTTATTAACAGCCGCCACGATCTGTTTGCTGTTGTTAGCGTAATTGGCGCCGTCTTTAACCAGTTTTTGGATCTCTCTAATTAACTTCGGGTCGACTCCTCGAACAGTTACTACGTCGAAATCTTTGTATTCTGTGCTCATAGGATCTGGCTCGTTGAGCCATGCTTTGACGCCCGCCATAGAAGCTGCGTTCAGAGTCAAGAAGAATTCTATTTGGTCTTCTTTTTTACCTTTAGTGTTGTAGTTGGTCTCTATAGTAACTTTTTGGTTCTGTACAACGTCCTGCATAAACCCAACTATGTCGTTAGCCTTGATATCAGAGCCACCTCGATAATATTTTGCGGTTAACGCTGCACCTAGTATTACTTCTGTAATATCACCTTTGTTGATTTTTAGACCAGTAACAGACTCGGACTTATACATCTTGTTTGGTTCAAACTCTTCACCGTCGACTACAAACTTAGTCTTCATTACGGCGGCTTTGTCAACTTCTGGGTTGGAGGCCCAGTTCATCCAATCTGCCGAACTTAACGTTTTACCGTCGACCCTTATTTCTTCTATTTCTCCCGTCGCAGGATCTTTGTCCCTTCCGCGAAAGAATGCAAACGGCACTCCTTTTTCTATACTCTTAGCTATAGTTCTTATGTACTTTTTATCGCTGCCTTTAAAAAGTTCAGCAGCAGTCATTTTACTACTAGGCAATGAATTTGGGTCAGGTGCTTCTTCTGTTAGCTTGTTCTTTTTTAAAAAAGTCTTAAATTCATGAAATCTCATAGGTCGTCCTGTGTCAGATGTGTTGTTGTATTTATTAGAAAATTATAGATATTAAATGATCCAGGACGACTAGTCACGCGTCTTCTTCTATGTCCACCTGCAGAGGAAATCCTCTGTTACGACTGGCGCCGATTGTTTCTTCCTTTTTTTGCTCGGCTATCTCATGCGAGTAAACACCAACTACGCCCGAGCCTTCGTAATGAATAGTCATAGTAATTTGTTCCGCAGACTGAGTACTGTGCTTAAACAGCTCTTTCAATAGTTTAACAACCCATTCCATAGGAGTGCGGTCATCATTCAGAAAAACAACTTTATATTTATTAGGGACTTTTATACTTTTTTTAATTTTTTCGTCTATGTTTATATCTGTGTTTAGACTCATTCTTTATATCCTAGATAGTGGGGGCATTGCCCCCACTTGGTAAGTTTACTCTGTGTAGTTACCTAGCTCGCTACCTACATTATTAGATGAGATTCTAATCTGTTTAGGTTTTGCGGCTTCGGGAACCTCTCTAACCAGGCGTATTGTAAGCATGCCTAGGTCAAGGTGTGCCTCTACCACTTCAACGTGATCTGCAAGTGTAAACTCTCTTGTGAAGTTTCGCTTGGCAATACCACGGTGCAGGTACTCTGGGACAGTTTTGCTCTTTTGAGCTTCACCTTCGACACGCAGAATGCTCTTTTCCTTGGTAACGTTTAGTTCGTCCATAGTAAACCCTGCTACAGCTAGTGATACAGTGTATTCATCTTCTGAAACCTGTACTACATCGTATGGAGGGTAACCTGTTTGTGAGGAACTTGCAAACTGTCGTCCGAGCTCGTCAAACAGACGTTCGAAGCCTACTGTTGAACGATACAGAGATGGTAAATCTAGAGTTGTTGTCTTTGTCATAATATTTCTCCTTTATTAAGCAAGATTAGTCTATGAGCCCTTGCGGCGCTCATAGTTATTTATTATTTGACTTCGTTTTCACTAACTTTTTTGAGAGACTTTAGATGTCTCGATCGTGCTGCTGCTTTTGCTTTCTTGCGAGTAGTACTCGGTTTTTCATAAAATTCTCTATTCCGTAGTTCTTGAAGCAGGCCGTCTTCTTGTACTAACTTCTTAAAACGTCTCAGTGCTTTATTGATGTCGTTATTTCGAACTTCTACAGACAAACCTTTTACCCGAAGAGCTTCGTTTTTCGTAGGTGCTTGTGGTCTTCTGCTGTTATTAGTAGTACTTCTATTATAGCTCACTTAGTATTCCTTCTTGTTTAAGAAAATCTAGATTATATATTTGCTTTACACTCAACATAGTATACAACGGATTTGTTTCGTTTGTCAACCAATAAGTGTTCGGTTTTGAGATAATGTAACTTGCGAGTTTACGAACTTCTGGCGAACAATTATCTACATTTAGTATCACTGCATCAACGAGCCGGCACACACTTAGTAGCCAGTCTAAGTCTTGCTCTTTTTCCCCGGGTTCGAATATATAGACATTGACGTCTTTATTTTGTAGTCTAATACATTCTTGCAGTTCGTTCTTTATCTCGTCCGACGGGTAAACTAGCAGGACTCCGTAACAGTCGTTAAATAGTTTGTCGGGCGGCGTAATAAGATTTAATTTTGGCACGTTTCTCTACCTTTGTGTTGTAGTGTATATATGCCTACGGCAAAGTTATTCCCACGGAAGTGAATCTATTACTCCGTGTATGTACAGCTTTTTGTAGTGCTTAAGAGTTTCGTTAGGATGCTGTGCCTTCCATTCTGTTTTTTTGTTGGCGAAATCAACATCTTCTTCTTTTTCTTTGTATAGCTGCTCGCGTTGTTTCATAAACTCGCTAGTCACGTCAGTTTCTTTGCTTCCTGCTAATTCAGAGACAAGCTCGCTTTCTAACGTCTTAAGGTCGTCGTTAGGCATCTCGTTTACGAAATCAGGAGCAGTGAACGCTATTTCTTCTTCGGCTCGGATTTCTGTAGTCTGCTCCTCATTTTTGTCTTCAACCTTGCAGCCGTTTGTTTTAAGGTTCTCAACTGGTTGAATTTTTTCTACTGTTTGTTTAATCGTTGCGTTGCGCCTGCGAGCATTTTCGAACGAGTATTGACTGGCAATTAATAGTAATACCGCTAACGGGTCGAACACAAAGATAATAATA
>Ga0136601_1000397_pt1 | contig 19444 bp, 19 predicted proteins | sample AntRauMFilla2699_FD_181020 | JGI IMG/M metagenome (GOLD analysis project Ga0136601, IMG submission 181020) | Saline lake microbial communities from Rauer Islands, Antarctica - Metagenome Filla 2 #699 | ecosystem: Environmental > Aquatic > Non-marine Saline and Alkaline > Saline | place...
ATGTAGAGGACGTGTCTTACGACACTGAAGCTATCAAAAAAGCCATCGATCAACAAAGTAAGAAACTTAAAACTGAATCTTCTAGCATTTATGGGAAAGGTGAATCTGGAAAAAAAATAGCGGACCTATTAGCTAGCGTAGAATTAAAATATCATAAAACGATTTATTATTAGTGAACAGTCGGCAGTCCATAGTCAACAGTCCAGAGTCGACAGTAAACAGTCCAGAGTCAAAAAGTCCACAGTCCACAGAAAACAGTAGACCAATGACCGTAGACTAACGACTGAAGACAATAGACAGTCTAGAGTCCACAGTCAAAAAGTCTACAGTCCACAGAAAACAGTAGACCAACGACCGAAGACAGAAGACAGCCAAGAGTCCACAGTCGGCAGTCCAAAGTCCAAAGTCCACAGTCCACTGTAAACAGATAGCAGTAGACTAACGACTGTAGACCGAAGACAGTCAAAAGTCCACAGTCGAAAATTACGCAAGTGACAGTAGACTAACGACAGATGATAGTAGACAGAAAACAGTAGACCAATGACCGAAGACAGAAGACAGCCAAGAGTCCACAGTCAAAAAGCCACAGTAGACTGATGACCGTAGACCAACGACTGAAGACAGTAGACCAATGACCGTCGACCAACGACAGATTAGAACTATTAAATACCAATAAATGGATTATAAAGAACTTAACGTATGGAAAGAGTCAATTGATTTAGTCAAATTAGTTTATGAGGTGACTCAAAAATTCCCAAGCGAAGAAAAGTTTGGTTTGGTGTCTCAGCTACGAAGAGCTTCAGTTTCAATTCCTTCAAATATCGCAGAAGGTAACGGTCGGAGCTCCGATAAGGATTATAAAAGATTTGTTGAGATGGCTTATGGTTCAGCTTTAGAACTGGAGACGCAATTAATAATTTCAGTTGAATTAAATTTCATTAAAGAGAATGACAGTATCTTTAAAAAATTAGAGCAAGTAAAAAAGTTACTTTCTGGATTTATAAAATACCTTAAAAAAGAGATTAAGTAAACATTTAAAAGTCGACAGTCGACAGTCCGCAGTCAAGAGTCCACAGTCTACAGTCAAAAAGTCGACAGTAGACCGAAGACAGTCAAGAGTCCACAGTAAAGAGTTCAATTGAAACAGATGACTGTAGACAAACGACCGAAGACAGTCAAGAGTCCATAGTCAAAAAGTCGACAGTTAAGAGTTCAATTGAAACAGATGACTTTAGACAGATGACAGTAGACTGATGACCGTAGACTAACGACAGAAGACAGAATATAGTCCACAGTCAAAAAGTCCACAGTCCACAGTTAAGAGTTCAATTGAAACAGATGACTGTAGACAAACGACTGTAGACAAATGACAGAAGACAAATGACAGAAGACAGAAAACAGTCCACAGTCGAAAATTACGCAAGCGACAGTAGACTGATGACCGTAGACTAACGACAGAAGACAGAATATAGTCCACAGTCAAAAAGTCCACAGTCCACAGTTAAGAGTTCAATTGAAACAGATGACTGTAGACAAACGACTGTAGACAGAAAACAGTAGACCAACGACCGAAGACAGATGACAGACAACAGACAACTGTAAACAGTCGACCATAAAAAAAACAAATGACAGAAGGCAAAATAAAAATCTTAGCTATTATCCCTGCTCGCGGCGGGAGTAAGGGTGTTCCTAGAAAAAACATCAAAAATCTAGGAGGTAAACCCCTATTGGCCTACACCGTTGAATCTGCCCAAGCTTCAAACTTCATTGACCGTTTAATCGTATCAACAGATGATGAGGAAATTATGGATGTTGCTAAGTCTTTAGAGGTTGAGGTGCCTTTTAAGCGCCCAAAAGAATTAGCGCAAGACCAGTCAGGAAGTATAGGAGTTGTAAAGCACGCGGTCAACTATTTTGAGGAGCGGGGTGAGTATTTTGATGCTGTTTTATTATTACAAGTGACTTCTCCATTTAGAGAACAAGGCTTTATAGACCAAGCCATAGAAAAATTTATAAATTCAGGAGCTGATGCGTTGGTGAGTGTTTTACCTGTACCTCACGAGTATAATCCGCATTGGATATTTGAAGCAGGTGAAAACGACTATTTAAAAATAGCCACAGGTGATGAAGAAATCATAAAACGTCGACAAGATTTACCTAAGGCTTTTTACAGAGATGGATGTATTTACATTACCAAAACGGAGGTGATCAAAGAAGAAAGTTTTTTTGGAAATAAGTTGACTTATATCGAGTCTAATCCTACTCAGTATGTTAATATTGACACCATAAAAGATTGGGATAAAGCTGAAGAGATAGTGAAAAAATTTAAACAATAGGGTGAAAGAAAAAACTAAGATACAAGTCCTATTGCCTGACGGCGTTGGTTTGAAAAATTTTGTCTTTACAGACTTTATAAAGATTGCTCAATCAAATAATTTAAGTTTAAGCTACTGGAATGCAACTCCATTTGATTTTGTGAACTCAGAGTATGATGTAGTCCAACTTAACTTATCGGGGAAGCCAAGCCCTAAAGCAGATCTCTACAAGCGGGCTAGGAAAATTATTGAAATTAAAAATTTTATAAAACAAACTGGAAACTCTAGTTATGATTCCTATTTGTTTAGCCCAAAACATAAAACTTTCAAACAGAAAATTAAAAATTTAATTGAATACTGCTTTGTTTTAAGACATCGAAATAGTCTCGATAAACTTAGAGCAAATCTAATTGAATCTGAAAAAATCACCCAATACTATTCAGATTGTTTAGAACAGTTAAAGAAATCGAAGCCCAAATTACTATTGGTGACCAATCAACGTCCAATTAATGCAGTTGCACCAGTGGAAGCTGCAAAAGAATTAGGAATACCAACGGTTAGTTTTATTTTTTCATGGGATAATTTACCAAAAGCTACAATGGTTATTGAGACAGACTACTACTTAGTTTGGAGTGAGTATATGAAAGAACAATTGTTGTTTTATTATCCCTATATTTTAGAGAATCAGATCTTTATTACAGGGACTCCTCAATTTGAAACTCACTTTGATGAATCAATCCTTGAAACGAAAAAAACTTTTTCTAAGGCTAATAACCTAAATCTAGAAACTGAGTATATCTGTTTTTCTGGTGATGATGTGACCACTAGTCCTCACGATCAAATCTATTTAGAAGATTTAGCCAAGGTCGTTAAACAAATAAATAGAGAAGGCTCGTACAACAAAAAGCTTGGTATCATCTTCCGTCCATGCCCTGTAGATTTTTCAGATCGATTTAATCGTGTCCTTCGTGAATTTCAGGATGAAATTACTTTAATAAGACCGTTGTGGAAAAATTATAAAAAAAATTGGAATTCAATAATGCCTAGTTATGAAGATCAAGTATTATTGGCAAATACTGTTCATCATACCAAAATGGTTGTGAATGTAGGTTCTTCTATGGTGTTTGATTATGTAGCACATAAAAAACCCTGTGCTTATATAAATTATAATCCGAAAGGAATTAAACTTAAAAAGAATATATATAAGATTTATAAATACATTCACTTTAAGTCCATGCCAAATAAAGATGCTGTGATCTGGTTAAATTCTAAAGAAGAATTGAAGGATAAGATTTTAGAGGGCTTAAATAATCCTGATAAATACGTTCAAAATGCAAAAAAATGGTTTGAAATCATTAATCAACATCCGCCTCAAAAAGCAACTGAGCGCATTGTTGGAGCACTAAAGGCGATTTTGTATAAATCATGAAAATAGCATACTTAACGCCTGAATATCCACATTCAAAATGTACTCATTCAGCAGGGGTAGGAACGAGTATCTATAACTTAGCCCATGCCTTAACTAAGCTTGGTTCTGAAGTTAGAGTATTAGTCTACGGCCAAGATCAAGATGAGGTATTTGTTGACGAAGGTGTTCATATTTATAAAATCAAAAACCTAAAGTTTAAAGGTATTTCACGTTGGCTAACTCAAAAAAAAATAGAAAAGCTTATTAATACCTTATACATCCAAAAAAAAATTGAGCTAGTTGAAGGTATTGATTGGACAGGTATGACTTCCTTTATAAAGCCTAAGAAATGCCCCATAGTTATCAAACTTCATGGCAGTGATACTTATTTTTGTAAACTAGAAGAAAGACCTCTAAAGAAGAAAAACTTCTATCACGAAAAACGTGCTCTAAGAAAAGCTGATGCCCATTTAAGTGTTAGCGATTTTGTAGCTAAAAAAACCAATTTGTTTTTTAGTTTAGATATAAACTTTACCACAGTTTATAATGGTGTTGATGTAAAACGATTTCAATCTAGCTCAAACCCAGAAAACCCAACTACTATTCTATATGTTGGGACGCTCATTAGAAAAAAAGGTGTTTTAGATTTAGCACATATTTTTAATGAAGTATATAAAGCAAATCCTTCTGTAAAATTAGTGCTCATTGGTAAAGATGCGAGTGATATTAAAACGGGTGCTTCATCAACCTGGCGGCTCATGAAAACTATATTTGACTCTGAAGCTTTAAAACAAGTTGACTACAGGGGAAAAGTGCCTTATGATGAGGTGAAAAGCTATTTAGAAAAAGCTTCTGTATGTGTATTTCCATCCTATGCTGAAGCTTTTCCATTAAGTTGGCTTGAGGCGATGGCCATGCGCAAAGCTGTTGTCGCTTCGAGTATTGGCTGGGCAAGTGAAGTTATTAATGATGGTAAGGAAGGTTTCTTAATTCATCCGTCTAATCATCATAAATTTGCAGATAAAATAAGCCTGCTAATTAATGATGAATCAAAAAGGCATAAATTTGGAAACCAAGCTCTCATTAAAATAAAACATAAATTTTCAAATGAACTAATAGCTTGTAAAAACCTAGACTTTTACCAGTCTGTTATTGATAGAAATTTATGATTCTTCTTCTTCATAATTCAGAACAAATCACTTCGTGCCTAGTTAACGGGAAAGAATTGCCAAGCTTTAAAGGCTCATCTTTAGTTAACTCATTTTTCGATATTGCTAAAGCTTATCCAGAAGAATTACTGGTTTGGGCTCATGAAACTTATAAAGACCAGATTAATGAAGTTGCTCTTTCAGAAATTTTTCATCATCAACGTATTATGGCAAGCTATACGTTTTCAAGTTATTTACCTGAAACCATAGGGTATATAGAGCACAGCCCATTTATAAAAGTAAACTTTGATGTCACATATCCTACCTGGAGAATGCACCAAGATATTGGTGGTATGTTCAGTTCTGCGCTATTAGCTTTAGAGCACTCAATTCAAAAGTCCCAAAACTTTAATACCGTACTCCATAGTCTTGGAAAGATTGGTCAATCGCAAGGCTTACTTTGTTATTCTGAGCCTAAACTTTTAAAACCAGACGTTCCTATTAATCAGTTGCCAGACTCGAAAGCGACGACAACAGATCTTTTTATTTTTGTCGCAAAGCATTATAAATGGGTTTGGAAACATTTTTTACTCATAAACTATAGCATTTATCGATCTAGATTTCCGTTGGCAGCATTGTTGAAAAGTTGTTTTAATTCTCAATTTCCAGCGAAAATTAATCTTTTGGAACAAGTAGCTTTGCCACTATTAAAACCCATCGATACCTCCAAAATAAATTTAGACGTCATTATTCCAACTATTGGTCGCAAAGCCTATCTGTATGATGTATTAACCGATTTAGCTCATCAAACACTCTTGCCAAAGCGCGTTATTATTGTAGAGCAAAACCCAGATAGAGGTTCAAAGAGTGAGCTTGATTATCTACAGACCAAAACTTGGCCTTTTAAAATAATTCACAAGTTTACTCACCGAACGGGTGCATGTAATGCAAGAAACGTTGCCCTGGATCTAGTAAAAGCTGATTGGGTTTTTTTAGCAGACGATGACGTTAGGGTGTTACCTAATTATATAGAAGATTCATTAAATTTTTTATTTCAATTTAATTCCAAAGTTTTAGTCACAGAGTGTTTGAGGGAAGGTGATATGAGTCAAAATATTAAAATAAAATCATGGACTACTTTTGGTTCTGGTACCAGTTTAGTTTGTTCTAGTGTTATAAACGATATACGATTTAATAGGGCTTTAGAATTTGGATATGGTGAAGATGTTGATTTTGGTATGCAAATCAGAAACTTAGGTTTTGATATATTGTTTAGTTCAAGCACTGTTTTGAAGCATCTTAAAGCTCCTATAGGGGGATTCAGAACAAAATCTAAAGTATCTTGGCAAGATGCCGTACCCTTACCCAAACCTTCACCAACAGTTTTATTATCGAAAATATTACACCTAACTTCGGAGCAAGTTTTAGGCTATAAATCACTTTTGTTTTTCAATACTTTAAAATCTAAAGGCTTTCATCATTTTTTTAGTCATTTATCTTATTTTAAAAAAGCCTGGGCGACTAGTCTGTATTGGGCTAAAAAACTTAATTCTAATTGAATGAATTTTCACCTATCTTTAATTATTTGTACCTATAAACGTGCAGAATCTTTGGCTAAGTTGCTTAAAACGCTTGGAGATCAAACCCGTTACCCTAACGATATCATTATTGTTGACGGTTCACCAGATGATTTTACCAAAACTCTTATTGCACAAGCAAACTATCCAAACTTGCGTTACCACAAAGTTGAACCTCATGAACGTGGCTTAACCAAACAGCGTAACATTGGGGTTGGCTTATGTGATAAAAACACAGATATTGTCGCTTTTTTAGATGATGATACTGAACTTTTTAACGATTATTTTGAAGAGTTGATTAAAGTTTACCAACTAAATCCAGAGATTACAGGAGTTGGTGGTGTAGCTGTGAATGAAAATCGTTGGGTAAAAATCAGTAAAAATCAAGAGCATAAGAATTGTTTTATCATCGATGATTTTAAAATTAAATTGTCTTCTCGGTATAGATTTAGAAAAATGTTAGGGTTGATGTCGAAATTACCACCAGGAAAAATGCCGAAATTTTCACATGGCAATACACAATCTTACCCTTTATCAGGAAACTGCTACGAAGTTGATTTAATTGTTGGAATGTCTATGTCATTCAGGACGAAAATTGTACTCAACCAAAAATTTTCAGAATATTTTGAGGGTTACGGCTTGTATGAGGATGCTGATTACTCAATTAGAGCTTTAGAATATGGTAAAAATGTAATTGCTACCAGTGTGAAGTTAAATCACCACCACCACCCCTCTGGCCGTCCTAATCAATTCAAATATGGGCAAATGGTAGTGCGTAATGGCTGGTATGTCTGGCGTACCCGCTGGCCAAATCCTGGATTTAAAAACATATTAAAATGGCATGCCAATGTGTTGCTACTAACAACGCTGCGTTTTTTGAATGTGTTGACAACAAAACAGAAAAAACAAGCACTCACAGAGGCATTTGGAAGACTAACAGCATGGAGTAAATTATTTTTTATTACCCCTAAATTTAATAATTAAAATATGAGCTATGTAATTTCAAATATGCCTGTCTTAGGCATTAATTTTAAAGATTTTTCTCAAAACTCAGATTTTAAATTTAATGCTGCTCCTGATCAATTAATGTAACTAAATAATCAAATGATTTTAGATGGCTATTTGAGATATCAAAATTCAATAATTATTGATGAAAATCAAGATGAACTTATTAATACTCGGCCTTTTCACGAAAACTATAGCTGCTCATATAGTTTTTGCTTAATATTAAAGGATAAAATAATAATAGCAAATGACTGTATAGGAGTTTATCCTTTGCAATCATTTTACCATTTTAACTTATATAATTATAGCTATTTTTTTTTAGAGTAACGAAAAATTATATTTGATAAAAACGCACAAGTTCATAGAATTAATTAAACAATTATAAAACAATGAAAATAAAAGGAAATGAATTTAAAACAATTTATTAAAGAGGAGAAAATATTTACAACCATAATTTTATTCTCACTACTTTCTTGTTTTCGCTCTTTAATTATCCCTCTTCAAGGAGATGAAATAACTTACCTTAAAATCGCAAACAATTTATTAAATGGAAGATATTATCAAATAAATAACCCCTCAACTGTTACCCCTATTATGCCATTTATCTTGGCATTTTTTAAATTAAGTACATTTCCAACGTTAGGTTTTGCTTTAGCAAAATTATTTAACATTGCATTAATGCTATTTGGTTTCAGATACTTATACCTATTTCTGAAAAATCAATCTATTGATAGCCGCATTATATTCTCCATAATAGCATTAACTGTCTCCAACTCTAATTCAGTAGCTTGGTTTGGAAGTCTTTATCCTGAATCAATTTTATTTTTTTGTTTTTGGGGATTTATTTATTACTCTTCGCTTAAAGACTATAAAACAAATAATTATATAAAAATGTTTGGGCTATTTGTATTAATATCCTTGACAAGATACCTATACCTTGTTCTGGGGTTGATTATTGTCTATAACTTATTTAAATATTATAAGATCAATAAAAAACAGGTCATCTCTAAGGTCTTACCGTATTCAATCTTACTAATTTTGCCTTTAATTTTTTGGTTTAAATATGTTTATAATATTGAGCAAAACAATTTATCTGAAATAAGTTATTTTAATAGATTCAAAACGGAAAACCAACTTCTTTACAATATAAAGTCTGGACTTGGCATTATTAAACATTCTGAGGTGAGTAGAGTAAATGGTATTCCCGCTTTCATTTCTCTTTTCATTCCAATTACAGGGTTAAGAGATTATGTAACAAGCATTATATTGATTCTAGCATTTATCTATGGATATATAAGGAAAAACAATTCATTAGGTATAAAAATTTTACTAACGGCCATATTGCTTACTATGTTAGGCTTAATTTTTGCTGGGACAGGCTTTAGTAGATATTGGTTAATTTTACTACCTAGCTTTCTCCTAGGTTATTACTTTTTAGTGCAGAAATTAAATATTAAAGATAAATGGTTTGTTTATGTATCCCAAATCGTTTGTTTTATATATATCGTTAATGAAATAAGAATAGATTTTTTAATACTGAATAAATATTTCTAATTCACTTACATCCAAATGACATTAAAGAAATTAATAATTTATATGCCAGCTCTTAATGAAGGGCTTACAATTTACGAAGTTTTGAAATCTGTTCCACATAAAATAGAGGGTTTTTCTAATATTGAATTACTAGTAATCAATGATGGGAGTACAGACCATACGCTTGAAGAATCTGTAAGAGCTGGAGCAACTGTGATAAGTCACACTTATAACAAGGGTGTAGGAAAAGCCTTTCAAACAGCATTAAATTATTCCTTAAAAGTTAATGCAGACATTTTAGTAAGTATTGATTCTGATGGACAATTTGACGTTAACCAAATAAAAGAAATGATTTCCCCTATCATAAAAAATGAAGCTGATTTCTGCATAGGTAATAGGTTTAGTGAATTTAAACCAGACAAAATGCCCAAGATAAAATATTGGGGAAATCGTCAAATAAGTAGAATTGTTAGTATTGTAGGAGTTTCTAAAATATATGATGCTTCGTGTGGTTTCAGAGCTTACTCAAAAGAAAGTTTACTTAGCTTAAACTTACAAGGGAGTTTTACATATACACACGAAACTATTTTAGACTTAACCGATAAAGGGCATAGAATAGTCCAAGTCCCTATTCGCGTCACATATTTTGAAGATAGAGTTTCAAGAATTGCCAATAATCTTTTTAAATACTCGATAAAAACTTCACTTATCATATTTAAATGCTTGAAGGATTATAAACCTTTACAGTTCTTTTTAACAATAGCTTTATTTGTTTTTATAATAGCCATATCTATGGGTGCCTTTGTATTTACTCATTGGATGAATAGTGGTACTATTACACCTTATAAAAGCTTAGGTATAATCGCATTATCATTATCCGGGATGGCTTTATTATTACTTGTACTTGCTTTTGTAGCTGATATGCTCAACCGAATTCGCCATAATCAAGAAAAGATATTATATCTATTAAAAAAGACCTACTATGAAAAAAATTAATCATTCACAACTAAAAGCCACTCCAGAAGTTGAAGATTTTTCTGGCAAATATGAAGATACTAGTTTTATATCAAAATATTTAGTAGATAGTTATTTTAAATCTGTAGAAAAACTAATTAAGAAGGCTGATAATATAGAATCATCTCACGAAATAGGATCAGGGGAAGGCAGGTCGACTATGAGATTAAATAGTATGGTGGATACTTTAACAGCTTCAGAATACGTTGGAGATTTAATTATAAAGGCTAAAAAAAATAATCCTAATTTATTGATTTTTCAAGAAAGTGCTTACAGCCTTGAATATGGCAGATCTAGTGTAGACTTAATTTTTTTACTTGAAGTACTAGAGCATTTAGACTATCCAGAAACAGCTCTGGAGGAAATAAAAAGGGTCTCGAAAAAATATCTGATTTTAGGAGTTCCTCGTGAACCTCTTTGGCGTTTTTTAAATATGTGTAGATTTAAATATATTAAAAACTATGGAAATACTCCGGGACACCTAAACCATTGGTCAAAAAAATCTCTTGTCAAGTTGATTGAAAAAAATTTTGGTAAAGTAATTGCTGTGGAATCGCCTATTCCTTGGACAATTGTTTTGGCTGAAAAATAAAATTATTAAAATATATCCTTGGATATGCTAAGTCCTGAAAACAAAAAGCTTTTTATTAAATATATACTTGTAAGTCTACTCAGTTATGGTTTTGTTTTTTCTGGGTTAATACTTTTTGTAGATATTTTTAACCTAAATAAGTCAATAGCATTTATTGTAATTTATGCTGTTAATTATTTATTTTTATATATTATCCAATTAAAATATTTATTTAAAACTAAACACCGTAAAAATAAATTAATTCGATTTATAAGTTCTATTTTATTTTTCTATTTCTTGGCTAACATTTTTTATAATATTGGATTAAAACTGGAACTAAATTATTTATTAGCAACATCTATTACAATTGTTATTTTATTTCCCTTCAGGTTAGTTACATCAAAATTTATTGTCTTTAAAGATTAAGCCCGATCAAAATTAATCAATGGAAGAGTAGGAAAGTTTGGTTACTTTGGTCTAGTTTAATTATTTAAATCTTTGGCCAGTTGAAATTACAACTGTTAGATAGCCTTTATCATTTTATACAATCAAAATATGAGGTTTATCATTATTACTCATCCCTTACTTAAGGTAAATGATATTTAGGCTTATGCATTTTTCGCAAAAAACGATTAAATTTATTAATTCAACAAAACTTTAAAATATATCAAGAATTAATTCATTCATAAATTACAAGATGCTCTACTTATTAAAATCAGACTATAAAAAATACCAAAAATATGGAGGAAACTTTATAAGTATTATTTTTTTTACCCAAGGATTTTGGGCAATCCTTCAATATAGAGTCGCTAATCATATATACAAATTAAAGCTACCAGCAGTATTGCGGAAATTTATTTTATTGTTTTGCTTACTGTGGCAGAAAAGTATTGAAATTTTAACTGGAATCTCTATTCCTGCAAGCGTTGAAATAGGTCATTCTTTTTACATTGGACATTTCGGTAATATAATTTTAAATGCAAAATCTGTAATTGGAAATAATTGCAATATATCTCAAGGGGTAACAATAGGTGTTTCAGGGCAAGGAAAAAACAGGGGTATTCCCGTTATTCATGATAACGTTTACATTGGTGCTAATGCTGTTATAGCTGGTAGGATAACAATTGGAAATGATGTCGTAGTTGGTGCAAATTCGTTAGTTAACCTATCTATTCCAAATAATTCTATTGTTCTTGGTGTGCCAGCAGTAGTAGTTAAAAAAATTGATAAAAATTTATATATATAGATGAATATATTAGTTTTTAGTTCTGCGCCGCTTGTTTTACAGAATGATAGATTTGCAGCATATGCTCCTTATGTAGATGAATTAAAAATTTGGAACAGCACAAAATATTTTAAAATTTATTTTTCTTGTCCTATATGGAAATCCAGTCGTGGAATCTTAGTAAAAAATATAGATTTTGAAATCAATACAGAATACAGTCTAATCGATTTTGATTTTACGTCTTTTAAAAAATCAATTGTTTCAATACCCAAAGTGCTTAGGAATCTGGCAGTAATCTTTAAAGCTATGCAAGGTGCTGACCATATTCATATACGTTGCCCCGGTAATGTTGGGCTTTTGGGCTGTTTGGTGCAAATCTTCTTTCCTTATACACCCAAGACTGCTAAATATGCCGGTAATTGGGATCCTAAAGCCAAGCAGCCTTGGAGCTATAAACTTCAAAAATGGATTTTAAGCAACACCTACTTAACCAAAAATATGCAAGTTTTGGTTTATGGAGTTTGGCCAAACCAAAGCAAGAATATCAAGCCCTTCTTTACAGCGACTTACTTTGAGCATGAGAAAGAACCGCTCTATATTAGAAACTATAAAGGCTTACTTAAATTTTGTTTTATTGGGAGTTTATCGCCAGGCAAACAACCCGCATTAGCTTTTGAGCTAGTTAAGCAACTTCGAGCAAAAGGTACTGAAGCTGAACTACACATATATGGTAACGGTGTGTTATTTGACTCTCTACAAACTAAAGTAAAGGAGCAAGAGGCAAAGGATTGGGTGAAATTTCATGGGAATCAACCCAAAGAGGTTGTGAGAAAAGTTTTACAGCATAGTCATTTTCTTGTTCTACCAAGTAAGTCTGAAGGTTGGCCCAAAGTGGTGGCTGAAGCTATGTTTTGGGGCTGTATTCCCATTGTAACCCCTATTTCTTGTGTGCCTTGGATGTTAGATCACGGCAAAAGAGGAATTTTGATGAATGACGAAAATTTAAACTCGACCATTGAAAGACTTAAAGATCTAATTTTAAACCCCGAAGAACTAGAACACATGTCAACTAAGGCTGCGCTATGGTCTAGGGAGTATACCTTAGACAAGTTTCAAGAGGAAATTGCTAAATTGATACACGACCAATGACAAAAAACAGAGGGTCGAAGACCTTAGACAGAAGACCGTGGACATAAGACAGAAAAAAGTGCACAATAGATAATCAACAACCCATGAAAAAACCCCAATTAGAACCGATTCGCGTGGTACAAATTATCGATTCCTTAGAAGCGGGCGGTGGAGAGCGGATGGCGGTTAATCTAGCGAATGCTTTTTCAGAAAAAATAGACTGTTCTGCTATAATGGTTACCCGTAAGGAGGGTTTGCTTAAAAGTGAAATTTCAGAAAAGGTAGCCTATGCTTTTGTCAACAAAACCAGAGCCATAGATCCTAAAGCCCTAAGTTTAGCTTTAAAATTCGTAAAAATTCATAAAATCAGTCATTTACACGCCCATAGTACCTCGTTTTTTTTCGCAACACTTTTAAAGCTTTTAAGACCTCGGCTAAAATTGGTATGGCATGATCACTATGGCGAGAGTGAACATCTTGATCAACGCCCTATATCTATCTTAAAATTAGCTTCACTTTTTTTTAATGCCATCATTTCAGTGAATGAAAAGCTTAAAAAATGGGCCTTAAACGAGTTGTTTTGTGAAAATGTAAATTATATTAAAAATTTCTCTCGATTAATTAAAAAAGTAAGTTCATCAAGTTCTTTTTCATTAAATAAAGAGGACATTGAATATCACGTGATTCAGGTGGCTAATATAAGGCCTCAAAAAAATCATGAAATTGCAATTGAAGCTTTAGCAAAACTAAATCAACATTTTTCGGTTAAATTGCACCTTCTTGGTCAGTATAATAAAGATGATGGGTATTACCAATCTTTGTTGAAGCTAATAAAACACTTTCATCTAGAATCAAATATTGAGTTTTATGGTAGTGTCGAAAATGTTCAAGTATATCTTTCTCAAGCTGATATTGCCATATTAAGTTCACGTTCTGAAGGCTTACCTTTAAGTTTGATAGAGTATGCTATGGCCGAAAAACCAATAATCGTAACCGATGTTGGGCAATGTCAAGCTGTGGTGGGTGATTTTGCTAAGGTGGTCCCTAAAGCAAATGCAAAGGCATTAGCAGATGCTATGGTCTATTATCTGACGCATCAAGATCAAGCTCAACAAGATGCTAACCAACTTTATAAAAAAGTAACCAAAGAATATGGCGCAGAGGCGATAACAGATGAAATCTTAACCCTCTATAAACGTTTATAAGGTTTAACGAACTACTTTGATTGTCCACTACAATTGAAATCCTTAATATTGTAATAGTTTTAAACGGTATTCTACTCAACAACCCTCTATCAAATAACACCTAAAAAAATGCCCTATACTATTGCAGAAATTGGTCAAGCCCATGAAGGAAGTTTAGGAATGCTTTATGCTTATATTGGGGCTATAGCTGAAACTGGTGTAAATGCCGTAAAATTTCAAACCCATATTGCACAGGCAGAAAGTAGTGAATTTGAACCTTTTCGAGTAAAGTTTTCTACGCAGGATGAAACCCGATATGCCTATTGGGAACGTATGTCTTTTACTCCAGAACAATGGAAAGCTATTGGAGCGTACACCAAATCTAAAGGACTAGAGTTTATAAGCAGTCCATTTTCTAATGCGGCTGTGGATGTGCTGGAGGATGCCGAGGTTGATCGCTATAAAATAGGAAGTGGTGAGGTTACCAACTTGTTATTATTAGAAAAAGTAGCCAAAACTGGAAAGCCAGTTATTATCTCTAGTGGGATGAGTTCTTTAGACGAATTGGATTGCGCAGTAAAGTTTCTAACAGATCGTCAAGTCAAAGTAAGTATTTTACAATGTACTACAGCCTATCCAACCCAACCCAACCAATATGGGTTAAATGTTATAACTGAATTAAAGCAAAAATACCCGTCATTACCCATTGGCTTTTCAGATCATTCAGGGTCGTTATCAGCCTGTATTGCTGCAACAGCTTTTGGAGCGGAACTATTGGAGTTTCATGTGGTATTTCACAAAGCCATGTTTGGCCCAGATGTAAAAGCCTCTTTGACCCCTGAAGAAACAAAAGAATTAATTAAATGCTGTTCTGAAGTTGAACAGGCTATCAAATCCCCTATTAATAAGACAGAAACAAAGCACTTTGAATCTATAAAGCAAATTTTTGAAAAATCTCTAGCGGTTAATAAAGACTTATCTAAAGGCCATGTCCTTACTTTCGACGATTTGGAAGCTAAAAAACCTAAAGGGTATGGTATAGATGCTTCAGATTTTAAAAGTATTATTGGGAGGGAATTAAAAAAGTCTCTAGTAGCTTGGGAGTTTTTAAACCAAAGAGATATCAAATAACTGTGGTATAACCACTCCTAAAAGCTCATATCAATTAACAGCCTTAGACTTAAAAATTATAACTTTGCCCAGCGTTTTACTTACGAGTATTAAACCAAGCGATAAACGAAAAAACCAATCATGTTCGGCTTAGATAAAGACACCACTTTATATCTTCAGCGCTTACTCCTTCACGTGGGGATAGGGGTTTTGGTCAGTCGATTCCAAGCCTTAGCTCAGTTTTACTTATTAGTGATTGTGGTGTATTTTGTCTTTCAAATCGTTAAACAAACCAATAAAACCTATTATGCCTTAGGCGCAGCAGCTTATATCGCTGCTGCTGAAGTTTTTTTAAGAATGTCTGGTGGGCTACCGTTTTGGGAACTGGGGAAATACCTAGTCATTTTCTTTATGCTTTTAGGGATGTTTTACGAAGGCTTTAAATTGAAAGCCTGGCCTGTGCTAGCCTTTTTGTTTTTACTTTTACCTGGGGTTATAGTCGGTTACCTTAACTTTGACTATTTTGAAGAAAGTTTTAGAAAAGCGGTTTTATTTAATCTTTCTGGGCCATTATCTTTATTTGCGACAGCTCTTTTTTGTTATCAGAGGGAAATCAAATTCAAAACCTTGTTAAAGGTAGTTGATGTTATGTTACTACCTTTAGTATCAATGGTGGTGTATATTACTTTGTATGCTCCTCCCTCGCAAGATATTGTGTTTACCACGGAGTCCAATCTAGCAGCTTCGGGAGGATATAGTGGAAATCAAGTCTCTACAATTTTAGGCTTAGGGATATTTTTAGCCTACATCCGATTTCTGATCCCTTATAAAAATAATCTATTAAATGTAATCAATATCGGTCTTTTAGGCCTGCTGACCTATCGGTGCTTGCTCACTTTTTCTCGAGGTGGTTTTATAACCGCCATCGTGATGATGGTTGTTTTTACGGTACTTTACATCAATTGGGCACCGTTGGCTAAAAAAGCAAAGGCGTCAGTAAAGCTGATAGGGTTGGGTGTAGGGGGTTTTTTGCTTTGGGGAACCGTAATGGCGGCAACAGGAGGACTAATTTATAACCGCTATGCTGGTCAAAATGCTAGAGGAGAAGATCAAGATATTACGACTGGCCGAGCAGAAATCTTTAGTGAAGAGCTAATGGCTTTTTTTGAAGATCCTTTTTTAGGAGCAGGAGTTGGGATGGGAAAGTTTTTTAGATTTGAGCTAGATGGAGAACTTGCCGCAAGTCATAATGAAGTCTCTAGGATGTTAGCGGAGCATGGTGTTTTAGGGATCTTCGCCCTTCTTATTCTTTTGTTGATTCCCCTTGGCTTTTTATTATCGAAAAATAGAAATTTATTGATGTTACCTTTTGTCGCCTTTTGGTTTTTAACCATCAACCATTCTGCGATGCGAGTAGCCCTTCCTGGATTTATGTATGGCTTTGCCCTTTTATCTGTTCACTATGCGAAACAAAAACGACCCAAAACCAAACCCAAAACGACTGCTTTATCTCGGCAACAAGCTCTCCCGTAAAGGGAAAAATACCTCTACTGTAGAGTATCTGTCTAATCAGTTTGAGGGTGAGGGCTATAAAGTCGTTTCAGCATCAAGTCAAACCAATCCCGTCTTGAGGTTACTGGTGATGCTTGGTCAAGTGATTGTTCAAGCTTCAAAAACCGATGTTTTACTCATAGATACGTATAGCACGTCCGCTTTTTGGTACGCTTATGTCAGTAGTCGATTGGCTTTTTTTTTAAAGTTAGATTATATCCCCATTTTACATGGCGGTGATCTCCCTAAACGACTTAAAAGTCATCCCCAGCTTTGCCAAAAGCTATTTGGAAACGCGAAAGTCAATGTAGCGCCCTCTGCTTATTTGTTGCAGGAATTTAAAAACGCAGGCTACACCAACCTTACCTATATTCCCAACACCATCAAGTTGGATCTGTATACCTTTAAAAAGCGCCAAGAGCTTCAACCCCACCTCTTATGGGTTCGGTCTTTTGCTCACATATATAATCCCCTCTTAGCGCTTCAGGTTTTAAAAGAGTTGCGTCTCCTTTATCCAAAGGTGAAGCTCAGTATGGTAGGCCCTTTTAAAGACGATTCCATAGAGGAGTGTAAAGCCTTTGCAAAAGAAAATAAGTTACCAGTGACTTTTACTGGAGGAATGAAAAAGGAAGACTGGCTCCAATACGCCCAAGATTTTGATGTGTTTATCAATACCACCAATGTCGACAACACTCCCGTGAGTGTGATCGAAGCTATGGCTTTAGGTCTGCCTGTGGTCTCCACCAATGTGGGTGGACTGCCTTATCTCCTAGATCATGAAAAAGAGGCTTTGTTGGTATCCCCTGGAAATGTACACGAATTCACTCAAGCGATTATCCGTCTGTTGGAAGATCCAAGTTTAGCTCAGCAGCTCTCTTTGCAAGGCCGTAAAAAAGTCGAGCACTTCGATTGGGAAGTAGTGAAACATCAGTGGTTTGAAGTCATTAGTGGTGAGAGGTGAGAGGTGAGTGGTTTACTGGTGATTAGTGAGTCGTGAGTCGTGAGTGGTGTGTTCTCCGTTGTCCGTTATCTGTTGTCAGTCTGTGGTGAGTGGTGAACCGGTGGCTGAGTGATTTTTCTTTTGAAAAATTGTATCGAAGCCACATTTAAACGTCAGTTCGAGTGATGGATTTGTGGCGATAGACCAAAGCCATTATATCGAGAACTCGATTAAGCCTAAGGGAGGTATTAGTGGTTAGTTTAGTGGTGTAGTTGTGTAATGGTGTAGTAGTATAGTTGTGAGTAGTGAGTTGTGAGTAGTGGATTAGTATAGTGGTGTAGTTGTGTAGTAGTGAGTTGTGAGAGGTGAGTTGTGAGAGGTGAGTGGTGTGTTCTCCGTTGTCCGTTGTCTGTTGTCAGTATGTGGTGAAGTAGTATAGTGGTGACTGTGGACTGTAGACTGATGACTGTGAACTGGTAGACTGGTTAACTGGTGGACTCGCAATTGGTGATTGGTGGCTGAGTGATTTTTTTTTTGAAAAATTGTATCGAAGCCAGGTTAAGACCAGCATTTCATATTTAAAATTTTAAAATTGACAAGTCAAATTTTTATGAAAACGGTCACTTGATAGTTAGAAAACGGCCTACTTTTTATGGAGGTTAGAAAACAAAAAAGTGGTGAAGCAAGGATAAAGGAGCAAAGCACTAGTGAAACGGTTTGCTTTGCGTGGGGGAACCGCTTTTGTAGTTTTTAAAGACATAAAAATAAGCCTAGTCTTTTTTGTTTCTTTTTTGGGCGATGCAAAAAAGAAAGAGAACATAAATGTTATAGAGACATGGACTAAGCACCTAACATTAAAGCTCTTCTCGATACAATTTTCTATCGAAAATCACCTGCCTTCCAAGGTACGTAGGCAGGCTCGAAGTGACAAGTGTCGTGAGTGGTTGGCTGGTAGACTGGTTGACTGGTGGCTGTAGACTGATGACTGTAGACTGATGACTGTAGACTGGTTGACAGGTAGACCGGTGAACTGGTAACTGTAGACCGATAACTGTGGGCTGAAAAGATTCCGCATCGCGCTATCGCTTGCACGGAATGAAGAGATTCCGTTTCGCGCTATCGCCTTGCACGGAATTAAAATCAACTATTTAACCGCTTTAGCGCCTTCAGCTATAAATCTATAATTCAATTTTGGGGAGGTGATTGCTGCAATGTCTTCCTCACTTTTCCCAGCGTCTTCGGCATAATGCTTTAGCGTTTCCACATCCGTTTCTTCAATAAACGCTCTTCCTTCTACAACCATCTCATGGCCTTTACTGTCTTTCGGAACAAAGAAACCGTAATCTTTAAAAGTCACATGCACATTCATGTCTTCGGGGAGGTCTAATTTCATCCAGCAGCCTTTTTTCGCGCAAACACTTTCCACTTCAGATTGAAATTGGACTTGAATGGTGTCTCCGAGAGATAAATCCTGGTACAGGGCCAGCATTTCGCTATCCGCTTTGACTTCAGCAGAAGAAAAGGCTTCCCCAAACTGAGAATCAGTGGTCATGCTCAATTCTTTTTCCTCCGATGTATCATCTGTCACCGTCTCTTTTTCTTGCTTTGTTTCTTTTGAACCACAAGCCAAAAACATCAATAATATTGGTAATAAAAGCAGCTTTTTCATGATAATAATTAAAAATTTATAATAAGAATAACAACAAAGTTAGGAATCTTCCTGAATTAACCTTAT